>TBL_comb47_HYPODRAFT_10000075_pt1 | contig 121983 bp, 109 predicted proteins | sample TroBogypolimnion_40_FD_10682 | JGI IMG/M metagenome (IMG submission 10682)
ATTCGCCGCACTGAAGACCAAGAAACCAACCCAAGAAACGCAGATGAGTCTCCCGCTGTAGTGGCAAAATTTTAACCAACCCTATATAAATCGCGGACTTACGTCAGTTGGTGTCGAACTCGGGAGGCCCGTGCCTTGCAGCACCAGCGCCTCTACCGCATCGCCAGCGAGCGGACACCCTCCTTGCGGCTGCTGGTGATCATGGGGCCCGGCAATATGCAGAACAACACGCCGATTGAGTTTGTGCTGGATGGCAGCGATATACAGACCGACATCCTGTTTCTGCTGCCCGGCGAAGCCTTTCCCCAGACGCTGCCCCAGCACGACATCGCCTTTATTGCCGTCGGCGAGTCCGACAAGAATGCCCCTCTGCTGGCCCTGCTGGAGACCCAAATGGAGCGCTGGCCCAGACCGGTGATCAACCGGCCGCAGGCCATTCCCCACTGCGCACGGGACAGTTGCTACCAGTTGCTGAAATCCATTCCCGGCGTATACATGGCCAGGACACAGAGGCTGAGCCCGGGCGATGCGCTGGATATGGATTTTCCCATCACGCTGCGCCCCATAGACACCCAGGGTGGTGAGGGCCTGCAACGCATCAACAGTGTGCGGGAGTTAGCGGCCTACTATGCCGACCATCCCGCCCCGGCCTATTACGCGGCGCAGTATGTGGATTACCAGTCTGCCGATGGGCTGTTTCGCAAGCTGCGCATCGTGCTGATTGATGGCGCAGCCTACATCTGCCACATGGCGATATCCGATCACTGGATGGTGCACTACCTGTCCGCCGGGATGGCCGAGAGCGCGGAGAAACGCCTGGAAGAACAGCGCGCGATGGAAGGCTTTGAGCAGGGCTTTGCTGCTCGCTTTAAGGAACCGCTAGCTCAAATAGCCAGGGCTTTGCAACTGGACTACGTGACGATTGATTGCACCCAGGGCCGTGACGGGGAGCTGCTGGTGTTTGAGGCCGACAGCCGCGGCCTGATTCACGCTGCCGACCCGGTCCACATATTTCCCTACAAACCGGCGGTGATGCAGAAGGCCTTTGATGCGTTTGCGGCCCTGTTGCACCAGCGCGCCGGGACTTAAACGAACTCCACCAGTACATCGCCGGTCTGCACGCGGGCGCCCTGCGCCACCTTGATGGAGGCGATGACGCCGGACTGCGGCGCAGTGATATTGGTTTCCATCTTCATGGCCTCCAGCACCAGGATCGAGTCGCCCGCCTTGATCTTGTCACCGGCGGCGGCAATCACCTTCACCACCATGCCGGAAACCGGGCTGCGGCAGGCCTTGCTTTCATCGGCCACGGCGGCGGACGGACCACCGCCGGCGGCACCGGGTGCGCCACTGGCGGCGCTGCCGGACAGGCGGGCGGTGCCCACGGGATAGGCCGGCGGCAAGTTGGCGTGGTCTTCTTGGGCCACCTCAACCTCGACCTCAAACGTGCGTTCATCCAGGGTAATGCGTAATTTCACGGTGCTTCCAATCAGTGTGTGTGGTGCGAGGCGTGCGTGCCCATGCGCCCGACCTGGGCCCAGGCGCTGGAGTGCACCAGGCGCACCTGGCGGATGCGCGCACGCACCCCGAGAAAGGCCGCCACGGCGGCAGAGATGGCGACCATGTCTTCTTCTGTGACGGGTGCCGGTGCGGCGGCGGCCTTGGCGGCGCTGAGTTCCAGCGCCTGCACGCGTTGCGTGAGGGCCGCGATTTCCGCACGCATTTCGGCAACCAGTGCCAGCGCATCGTTGTTGTGTACTGTCATGGCGGCGTCCTACAGCGGCATCAGGCCGTGCTTTTTGTGCGGGCGCGGCACGCGCTTGATGCGCAGGTATTCCAGCGCCTGCCCAATGTGGCGGCGCGTGTGCTTGGGCTCGATCACGGAATCGACCAAGCGCAGTTCGGCGGCCACATAGGGGTTGGAGAAGGTGTCGCGGTATTCCTTGATCAGCTCGGCACGGCGCAGGACCGGGTCGGCCGCCTCGTTGATTTCCTTGCGGAACACGATCTCGGCTGCGCCCTCTGCGCCCATGACCGCAATCTCGGCGGTGGGCCAGGCAAATACGCGGTCGGCATCCAGGTCCTTGCCACACATGGCGAGATACGCCCCGCCATAACTCTTGCGCAAAATCACGGTGATCTTGGGCACGGTGGCGGCCGAATAGGCAAACAGCAGCTTGGCGCCGTGGCGGATGATGCCGCCATATTCCTGCTCTACGCCAGGCATAAAGCCGGGCACATCGACCAGCGTGACCAGCGGAATGTTGAAGGCGTTGCAGAAGCGGATGAAGCGCGCGGCCTTGTTCGACGCATTGATGTCCAGCGCACCGGCCATCACCGAGGGCTGGTTGGCGATGATGCCGACCGAGCCACCGCAGACGCGGGCAAAGCCGACCACGATATTCATGGCGTGGCCGGACTGCACCTCCAGGAAGTCTGCGCCATCCACAATCTGCGCAATGACGTCGCGCACGTCATAACCCTGCTTGCTCTCCTCGGGAATGATGGCTTCCAGCGCGGGGTTGGGTTCGACCGACAGGTCGCCCTCGACCTGCGGCGGATCTTCCAGGTTGTTGGAGGGCAGAAAGCTCAAGAGTTTGTGGCAGAGCTGGATGGCGTGGTGGTCGTCTTCGGCAATGAAGTGGATCACGCCGGAATGCACCATGTGCGCATCGGCGCCGCCGAGTTGCTCGGCGCTCACGTCTTCGCCGGTGACCTGCTTGATGACCTGCGGGCCGGTGATGAACATCTGCGCCTGGCGCGTCTGGATGATGAAGTCGGTCAGTGCCGGGCTGTAGGCCGCACCACCCGCGCAGGGGCCGCAGATCAGCGAGATTTGCGGCACCGCGCCCGACAGCAAGACATTGGCATGGAACACCTTGCCGTAGCCCGAGAGCGAGCCAATGCCCTCCTGCACCCGGGCGCCGCCCGAGTCGTTGATGAAGACAAAGGGAGAACCGGCGCGCAGCGAGGCCTTCATGATGTCGGCCACCTTGATGGAGTGGACCTCGCCGGCCGAGCCACCGGCCACGGTGAAGTCCTGGCTGGCCAGGTGTACCAGGCGCCCGCCCACGGAGGCGGCACCGGTGACCACGCCATCGGACGCCAGGGCATTGCCCTGCATGCCAAACAGGGTGGAGTTGTGGGTAGCGAACTGGCCCACCTCGTCAAAGCTGCCCGCGTCCACCAGCTCGGCCACGCGTTCGCGCGCTGTCATGCGGCCCGCCTTGCGTTGCTTGGCCTGTTTGTCGGCACCACCGCCCAGTTCGTTGTCGGCCTGGCGGCGGCGCAGTTCTTCGATCTTGTCTTGCATCACAGTCATGGTGGTTCTTCTTAAGCGCTAACGGGGCTAATGGGGGTAACGGACACGCGGTGCGAGCGGCCATTGAGCTTGACGTCATAGGTCACCGGGGTTTTGATGGCCTTGTCGGCAGCACCCTTGCCATCGACTGCCGGCTTGGCGGCCTCGGGGTCGGTCCCCAGGTTCAGCGGGCCCTGATCGCGCTTGGCGAAGAAGGCGGCGGACACCTGCGGGAACATGGCATAGGTCAGCACATCTTCCTCGCTGCCGTTGAAGCCGGGCAGGGCCGCGGCGGCAGCCTGCAGCGCTTCCCATTCGGGCTTGAGCAGATCGGCCGGGCGCTCGGTAATCGCCGGCTTTTTTGCCTGGGCCTCAGCAAGCGCCAGCACCTCGGGGTCACGCTCGCCCGGCGTCTTGCCGTAGTAGCCCAGCATCAAATCAGAAAACTCGCTGGACAGCACCTTGTAGCGGCCCATCAGCACATTGAACACGGCCTGTGTGCCCACAATCTGGCTCGATGGGGTGACCAGGGGCGGAAAGCCCGCGTCTTCGCGCACGCGCGGCACTTCGATAAACACCTCGGCGAGGCGGTCGCCGGCGCCCTGCTGCTTGAGCTGGCTTTCCATGTTCGAAATCATGCCGCCGGGAATCTGGCTATCAAAAATGTCGGTCTCCACGCCAATGATGTTGGACATAAAGGCCTGGTAGCGCGGACGCAGGACGGCAAAGTGCTCCTTGATGCGATGCAGGCAGGCCTTGTCCAGATGGGCCTCATAACCAGTGCCGTCCAGCATGGCGACCAGGCTCTCGGTCGGGTTGTGGCCCGGCCCTAAGCTAAGCGAGCTGATGGCGGTGTCCACGCAGTCGGCGCCAGCTTCAATCGCCTTCATCAGCGACACCAGCGTGACGCCGGTGGTCGCATGGGTGTGCACATGGATGCGCGTGCTCTCGCCGCAGCGCGTCTTGATGCCCTTGACGATGTCATAGGCGGCCTGCGGTTTGAGCAGCGCCGCCATGTCTTTGAGGCAGATGGAGTCGCAACCCAGCTCCAGCAGGCGCTCGGCCATCTCGACAAAGGTCTCGGTGGTGTGCAGCGGGCTGACGGTGTAGCAAATCGTGCCCTGGGCGTGCTTGCCGTTGCGCCGCACCGCCTTCACCGATTGCTTGATATTGCGGATGTCGTTGAGCGCGTCAAAGATGCGAAACACATCCATACCGTTTTCGGACGCCTTGTCGACAAAGCGGTCCACCACGGAGTCTTCGTAATGGCGGTAGCCCAGCAGGTTTTGCGCGCGCAGCAGCATTTGCAGACGCGAGTTGGGCAGCAGCGTGCGGAACTGTCGCAGGCGCTCCCAGGGGTCTTCGTTGAGAAAGCGGATGCAGGCGTCGAAGGTCGCGCCACCCCAGCATTCAACCGACCAGTAGCCGGCCCGGTCGATATCAGCACAGGCCGGCACCATGTCCTCCATCGCCATGCGGGTGGCCAGCAGGCTCTGGTGCGCGTCGCGCAGGCACAGTTCGGTGATCTCTATGGTTTTGGTTTTAGTCACGGATAACTCTTTTCTGAAGCACGCGGGTAGCGTGAATGTGCAGGCCCCATGCGACACCGGGCGGCTGCGCCCGAAACCTAGGGTTTACCCTTGCATGGTACGTCGATGCCACATCATGCGGGCAAGAATCAGGGCCATTCTTGAGTTGGGTCAATTACCAAAGAGTTACATCGCCGGCTGGCGCAGGGCAGCCGAACTGCCGCGTTCCATAGCGGACATGACAATGATCAGAACAAAAGGCCGAGTCCGTGGTACAAAAGTGGGCGCAGTCCACTGAACTCCTGCAGGAATCCACCCTTATGCGTCACTCCCATGCCTGGCTTGATACGCTTCTCACGCGCCATCAGCAATCGCCACACCGCTTGGTGCAGGTGCTGCGCGAAGTGCAAGCAGAGCAGCACTGGATCTCGCGCCCGGCCCTGCGCCAGATCGCCGAAGCGCTGCATTTGCCACTGGCCCATGTGGAGGGCGTGGCCGGTTTTTACCGTTTCTTGCACACGCAACCGGTAGGCCAGTACCGCGTGCTGTTCAGCGACAACATCACTGACCGCATGCTGGGCAGCGAGGCCTTGCTGCAGGCACTGTGCACGCGGCTCAAGCTGCAGCCCGGCATCATGCGTGCGGATGGCCGTGTCAGCGTGGCCACCACCTCGTGTACCGGCCTGTGCGACCAGGGCCCGGCCTTGCTGATCAACCACCACCAGGTGGTGACCCGATTGACGCCTTCCCGCATCGAGCACATGGCGGCACTCATAGAGGCACAGGTGCCGGTGGAACAGTGGCCTGCCGAATGGTCGCGGGTGGACGACCAGATCCGCCTGGCCGATATCAAACTGGGCATGCAACCCGCACCCGGTAAGGGCATCGCTGCGGCCCTAGCGCGTGGGCCGCAGGGCATGCTCGATGACATCAAACGCTCCAAACTACGTGGGCGCGGTGGGGCCGGTTTTGCCACCGGAACCAAGTGGCAGCTGTGCCGCAACTTCAATGGCCAGACCCACTATGTGGTGTGCAATGCCGACGAGGGCGAGCCCGGAACCTTCAAGGACCGGGTGCTGCTGAGCAGCTATGCCGATACGGTATTTGAGGGCATGACCATCGCTGCGCTGGTGGTGGGCGCGCGCCAAGGCCTTGTCTATCTGCGCGGCGAGTACCGCTATTTGCTGGAACCTCTGGAGGAGGTGCTGCAGCGCCGCCGCGAACTGCATTTGTTGGGCAATGACATACAGGGAAGAATCGGCTTTGACTTTGATATTGAAATCCACGTCGGCGCCGGTGCCTATGTCTGCGGCGAAGAATCGGCGCTGATCGAATCGCTGGAGGGCAAGCGCGGCACGCCCCGCATACGCCCGCCCTTCCCGGTAGAGGCAGGTTACCTGGGCCAGCCCACCACCGTCAACAACGTCGAGACCTTCTGTGCTGCCACCCATATTGCGGTGAATGGCGGGGACTGGTGGGCCAGGATCGGTACGCCGCAATCCACCGGCACCAAAATCCATTCGGTGTCGGGCGACTGCGAACGCCCCGGTCTGTACGAATACCCGATGGGCACGCGCATAGGCCGTATTCTGGAAGACTGCGGCGCCAGCAACACCCAGGCGGTGCAGGTGGGCGGACCCTCCGGGGTCTGCCTGTCCAACTCCGATTTCGGCCGCCATATCGGCTTTGAGGATGTGCCCACGGCAGGTGCCTTCATGGTGTTTGACCGCAGGCGCGACATGTTCGAGGTAGCGCGCAACTTTGCCCAGTTTTTTGCCCACGAAAGCTGCGGCTTTTGCACGCCGTGTCGCGTCGGCACCGAGCTGGTGGTGCGGCGCATGGACAAGCTCAAAAACGGCTGGGGCTCCAGCGAGGACATCCAGGTGCTCTACGAGTTGGACAAGCTGATGCATGGCGCCACCCATTGCGGCCTGGGTGCTGCCGCATGCAACCCGCTGCGCGACACCATCGCCAAATTCCGCCCGGCCTACGAGCAACATCTGAAGTCGCTGCACTTCGCCCCCGGCTTTGATATGGACGCCGAACTCTCGCAGGCGCGCATGGCCACCGGGCGCGACGACAGCGGTGCTCACCTGGAGAACCTGGCATGAGCAAGCGCATCGACGCCCTCACGCCGGGCACCTTTTTACTGGATGGCACCGAGGTCGAATTCGGCCACGGCGAATCCATTCTGCAGGCCGCAACGCGCGCCGGGCATTACATACCGCATCTGTGCTGGCACCCGGAATTTGGAGCGGTGGGTTCGTGCCGCATTTGCACCGTCAAGGTCAATGGCCGCACCGGCGCCAGTTGCACCGTGCTGGCGGCGTCGGGCCAGCAGGTGGAGAGCAATAGCACCGAACTCAACGACCAGCGCAAGACCATGCTGCAGATGCTGTTTGTTGAGGGCAACCATTTCTGCCCCTCCTGCGAAAAAAGCGGCAACTGCAGCCTGCAGGCCACCGCCTATGCCATGGGCATGGAAGGCCCGCACTTTGAAGAGTTTTATCCCGACCGTCCGGTGGACGCCAGCCACCCGGACCTGATGCTGGACCTGAACCGCTGCATCTTGTGTGGCCTGTGCGTGCGCGCCAGCGAACAGACCGACCACAAGAGTGTGTTTGCCATTGGCGGCCACGGCATCCACACGCAGCTGCTGGTCAACAGCCCCAGCGGCAAGCTGGTCGACAGCGATTTGCTGCCCACGGACCGCGCCGCCAACATCTGCCCCACCGGCGTCATATTGCACAAGCGACGCGGCTTTGTCATCCCCATAGGCCAGCGGCAGTTTGATGCCAAACCGATCTCCGAACAGGTAGAAGGGGGGGCGGTATGAGCGCCATGCTGAACGGCGATGCGGTGGCTACGCTGCATGCGCCGCGCAAACTCAAATTAGCCACCGTCTCGCTGGCCGGTTGCTTTGGCTGCCACATGTCGCTCTTGGACATTGACGAGCGCATCCTGCCGCTTTTGGATCTGGTGGAGTTTGACCGCTCGCCGCTCACCGACATCAAACACATAGGCCACTGCGACATCGGCCTGATCGAGGGCGGCCTGTGCAATTCCGAAAACGTGCAGGTGCTGCGCGAATTCAGGGCCCATTGCAAGGTGCTGGTGGCAGTGGGGGCCTGCGCCATCAACGGCGGCCTGCCGGCGCAGCGCAACCAGTGCGATGTGGGCCAGATGCTGCGCGATGTGTACTGCCACCAGACCGGCGGCAGCCCCGGCAACACCGTGCCGAACGATCCCGAACTGCCGCTGCCGCTGAACCGGGTGCATCCCATCCACGAGGTGGTGCATGTGGATTATTTTCTGCCCGGCTGCCCGCCCTCAGGCGACGCGATCTGGAGCTTTTTGAACGACCTGATTGCCGGGCGCACGCCGCAGCTGGGCCATGGGCTCATGCACTATGACTGAGAATAAAAAATGACCTTTGCACTGGAAACCGCAGCCAATCCCGAGGGCCTGCGCCGCGTCGCCATCGACCCGGTCTCGCGCGTGGAGGGCCACGGCAAGGTGACGCTGCTGCTGGACGAAAACAATGTGGTGCAACAGGCACGCCTGCACATTGTGGAGTTCCGTGGCTTCGAGAAATTCATCGAGGGCCGCCCCTATTGGGAAGTGCCGGTGATGGTGCAGCGCCTGTGCGGCATCTGCCCGGTGTCGCACCACCTGGCTGCCGCCAAGGCCTTTGACCGGGTGGTGGGCGGCTACCCCGTCCCGGCCAGCGCCGACCGCGTGCGCCGCCTGATGCATTACGGACAGATGCTGCAGTCGCACGCCCTGCATTTCTTTCACCTGTCTTCGCCCGACCTGCTGTTTGGCTTTGACTCCGCCGTGGCCCAGCGCAATATCGTCGGTGTAGCGCAGGCCCATCCCGAGGTGGCCAAGAAGGGCATTCTGCTGCGCAAGTTCGGCCAGGAGGTGATTCGCATCACGGCAGGAAAACGCGTGCACGGCACCGGCGCGGTGCCAGGTGGAATCAACAAACTGGTAACGCCTGAGGAGCGCGATCTGCTCAAGCGCCAACTGCCGCAAATCCTGGCCTGGGCGCAGGATGCAGTGGACATTGCCAAGCAGCTGCATGCGCAAAACCCAGCGCTCTACAACAACTTCGGCAGCTTCCGCTCGAACCTGCTGTCGCTGGTGCGCGCCGACGGTGCCATGGAGCTGTACGACGGCGTGCTGCGGGTGCGCGATGACCAGGGACGCATCCTGTTCGACCAGGTCAGCGACCAGAATTACCTGGAGCTGATCGAGGAAGAGGTGCGCAACTGGAGCTATATGAAGTTCCCACATCTCAAGAGCCTGGGGCGCGAACAAGGCTGGTACCGCGTCGGCCCGCTGGCCCGGGTGCAAAACTGCGACTTCATTGCCACGCCGCTTGCCGAAATTGAACGCCAGGCCTTTGTCGCTTGGGGCCAGGGCGACCTGGTGCATGCGTCGCTTGCCTACCACTGGGCGCGAATGATCGAGCTGTTGCACTCCGTCGAAGTAATTGCCGAACTGCTGGATGACCCGGCCCTGCTGAGCGGCGACATGGTTGCCAGCGGAGAGCGCCAACGCAGTGGCGTGGGCATCATCGAGGCACCACGCGGAACGCTGATACACGATTACGACGTGGGCGATGACGACCTGGTCACGCGCTGCAATCTGATTGTCTCCACCACGCACAACAACCAGGCCATGAACGAGGCGGTGCGCGCCGTGGCACGCGATTATTTGAGCGGCCATGAACTCACCGAAGGGCTGCTCAACCACATTGAGGTGGCGATTCGCGCCTACGATCCCTGCCTGTCCTGCGCCACCCATGCGCTGGGTCAGATGCCACTGGATGTGACGCTGATCGGTGCCGACGGCCATGTGCTGGACCGGGTGCAAAAGGCCTCGGATGGCCAGTTAAACCGCCAAATCGCCAGCGCCATTGGTCTGGAGGCATGAGCGCAGAGACTGCTTCGCTGCTGGTGTTGGGCTGGGGCAACCGCAGCCGCGGCGACGATGCCCTGGGGCCGCTGTGCGTGGAGGCGCTGCAGGATGCCCTGCCGACACATCTCAAGCGCCAGGTGGAATTTCTGGAAGACTACCAACTGCAAATTGAATTCGCGCTGGATCTGGTGGGCAGAGAGCGCATTCTGTTTATTGACGCCAGCCTGGACTGTAGAGCGCCGTTTGAGGTGCGCAGCGCGCTGCCCCGGCGCGACAGCAGCTTCAGCAGCCACGCACTGTCACCCGAAGCATTGCTGCAGGTATTTGTGGACCTGCAGGGTCACGCTGCGCCACCGGCTACGCTGCTGGCAATACGTGGCGAGGCGTTTGAATTGGGCGAACCGATGACTGATGCAGCCCAAGCCCACCTCACAGCGGCCGTGGCCTGGGCCTTGGACTGGATTCAGCGCTAAGGCCGCGAGCCAAGGCCGACCCTTTCAATCCTGTGCGGCAGGCGCATCCGACGACACACCCAGCTCCGCACACAGCCTCTGCACCACCTGGCGCAGCTGCGCCACTTCCTGCTCCAGCCGGTCTATGCGTTCGGCGTTGCCGCCGGCGTGCCCACTGCGCGCGGCCTCCAGCTCGGACAAATCCACCGGGCCGCACAGCAAATGCGCCCAGCGCTGTTCGCGCGTGCCAGCCAGGCGTGGCAACTTGGCCACTAACGGACCACCCTTTTCTACCGAGCGCTCCAACAGCTCGTCCAAAAAGCCTTCCACCGAGGAGATGTCGGCAAACTTGTACCAGCGTTCGGTGTTCAGGCGCAGCTCGCCGGCGGTCTGTGGGCCGCGCAGCATCAGCATGCCCAGAATCACGGCAGACTGCTCAAACACATTCATGCCGCGCTGAAAATTGTGGGTGAATTTGGTGGTGCGCCCACCGGTCGTCTCATGCACTAGGCCCAGCTCACGCAAGTGGGCCACGGCGCCGGCCACCTGGGCCTCGTCCAGGTCCATCAGCGGATCGCGCGTGGTCTTCTGGTTGCAGCCCAGCATCAGGGAGTTGAGCGACAGCGGGTAGCTGTCGGGCACGGTGCGTGCCTTTTCCATCAGCGTGCCCAGCACGCGGGCTTCGATGGCGGAGAGAACGGGGTGGATTGCGGGAGTTGTCATAAAAGGAAACCTTGGCTGTGTGGGCGGATTTTAAGGAGCATTGGCAGCTAGCTCCTTTGCCTCGATAGCCCCAAACGCTTTACACCATTGAAACGATGTATTAGCACTCTCTTAGCATGAGTGCTAATATCATGGACATGAACACAAGGAGTTCTGCTATGACTACTTCCCTGACTGCGTCTTTGACCGCGCCCCGCAATGCTGTGAGCCTGGCCAACCCCTGGTCCCTGGTGCCACCGCTGGGCAATCTGGACGCCTATATCTCGGCGGCCAATCGCCTGCCCATGCTCACCCTCGAAGAAGAGCAGGAGTTCTCGCGCAAGTTCAAGAACGACAACGACCTGGAAGCCGCCGGAAAACTGGTGCTCTCGCACCTGCGCTTGGTGGTCTCCGTGTCGCGCCAGTATCTGGGTTACGGCCTGCCCCATGGCGACCTGATCCAGGAGGGCAATGTGGGCCTGATGAAGGCCGTCAAGCGCTTTGACCCGGACCAGGGTGTGCGTCTGGTGAGCTACGCCATGCACTGGATCAAGGCCGAAATCCACGAATACATTTTGAAAAACTGGCGCATGGTCAAGGTGGCTACCACCAAGTCCCAGCGCAAGTTGTTTTTCAATCTGCGCTCCATGAAGCAGCGCTTCAAGAGCGACGATGCCGCTGCCGATCTGGGCACACATCGTGACACGCTCAACCCCGAGCAGGTCAGTGCCATGGCGCGCGAACTCAAGGTCAAGCCCGAAGAGGTGCTGGAGATGGAAATGCGCCTGTCCGGCGGCGATGTGCTATTGGACCCCAGCCCGTCCGAAGATGGCGAGGACGCCTTCGGCCCAATTGCCTACCTGACCGACACCAAGCATGAACCCATGGCCATGATCGAGGCGCGCCAGCGCGACGTGTTGGCTACCGACGGCATTGCCACCGCACTGGACAGCCTGGACGCGCGCAGCCGCCGCATCGTCGAAGAGCGCTGGCTCAAGGTGAATGACGACAACTCTGGTGGCATGACCCTGCACGACCTTGCGGCCGAATACGGCGTCAGCGCCGAGCGCATCCGCCAGATTGAAGTTGCGGCAATGAAGAAGATGAAGACGGCCTTGGCGGCCTACGCCTGATCTTCAGGCTCCCCCAGCAAAAAGCCCCTGCCGGTTTCGACCGCAGGGGCTTTTTTATAACGGTTGGAACTCAGGCTCCCTGGAGCAGAATCCGTATGTCCTTGGTCAGCGCTTCCTTGGGGCTACCGTAGCGGGTAAACAGGCGCAGGCTGCCCTTGGGGTCGTAGAGGTAGCTGCCGGCCGAATGGTCCATGGTGTAGCTCGTGGGTGTGCTGCCATCGACCTTTTTGTAATAGATTTTGTAGTCCTTTGCCAGCTCGACCAGTTTTTCCGGCGTGGTGCGCAGGGCCAGAAAACTCGGGTCAAAATTTTCCATATAGGCCTTGAGCAGCTCGGGCGTGTCGCGCTCCGGGTCTACCGTGACAAACAACACCTGCAGGCGCTCGCCGTCCTTGCCCAGGGCCTTTTTGATCTCGGCCATTTCCGTCATGGTGGTCGGGCAGACGTCCGGGCACTGGGTGTAGCCAAAGAACATCAGCACCACTTTGCCACTGAAGTCGGTCAGGTGGCGGACCCGCCCGTTGTGGTCGCTCAGCTCAAAGCCCTTGGCGTAATCGGCGCCGGTAATGTCAATCGAGGTAAAGCTGGGCTTGGATTCAGAGCAGGCGCCTAGAAGGCTGCCGGTTCCCGCCAGCAAAGCGGATGTCATGGCGCCGACTAACAGGCGCTGCATAAAATTTCGTTTGTTCATAGCTGCATTACATCAGGTAGTGATCCAAAAGCAGCGCCGCAAACAGCGCGCTCAGATGAATCAGCGAAAACCGAAAGGTCTTGCGCGCTAGCTCATCCGAGTAATTGCGCAGCAGCCTCCATCCGTACCAGCTGAAACCGATGCTCAATCCCACGGCCACCACCAGGTACAGCCAGGAACTCATGCCATAGACAAAGGGCAACAGGCAGGCCGCAAACAACACAAAGGTGTAGAGAAGAATATGCAGGCGGGTGAACTCACTGCCATGCGTGACCGGCAGCATCGGCAGGCCCGACTTGCGGTAGTCCTCCACCCGGTACAGGGCCAGGGCCCAGAAGTGCGGCGGTGTCCACAAAAAGATGATCAGGAACAGGATGATGGCCTCCGGCCCCACGTCGCCGGTCATGGCGGCCCAGCCCAGCAGCGGCGGCATGGCGCCCGAGGCGCCGCCGATGACGATGTTCTGGGGGGTGAGCGGTTTGAGGATCACGGTGTAGACCACGGCATAGCCGACAAAGGTGGCAAAGGTCAGCCACATGGTCAGCGCATTGACCCAGAAATACAGCAGGGCCGATCCCGCCGCACACAGGACGGCCGAAAACACCAGGGTCTGGGTGTCGCTCAACTGGCCGCGTGCCGTGGGCCGCCAGGAGGTTCGCTTCATCTTGGCATCAATGCCTTTTTCCACCAGGCAGTTGAAGGCGGCGGCGGCACCGGCCACCAGGTAAATTCCCACGCAGGCGATGAGGGCTAAGCGCAGCTCGGCAGCAGTCGGCAGACCGGGCACGGCCAGCACCATGCCGATCAGGGCACAGAACGCGATGAGCTGGATCACACGGGGTTTGGTCAGCGCGTAGAACTGGCGCAGCACCGTCATATTGAACATGGAGGGGGTCTCGGTCATGGTGTCAGTCGGGCTGGCATGCGCGAAGGCGATGGAATTTTCGATGGGGCGGCGGCAGATTGGGCATGAACGGCAATCATCCAGACCAGCACCGCCACCAGGGCGGCCGCGCCGCCGGTGTGCAGAATGGCAGCTGCCATGGGCCAGCCCAGTACCACATTGCTCAGGCCGGTGGCCAGCTGCAGCAGAACCAATCCACCCAGCCAGCGCGCCTGGATCTGCACAAGCGGGCTCTTGCGCAAACGCCAGGCCAGCAGCGCCAAAACGCTAAGCGTCAGCATGGCCAGCAGACGGTGCCCGATATGGATGGCCGTCAAGGCCTGAAAGCTCAGCACGCTGCCGTCCGCGCTTTCGCCCAGGGGCCGCCACAGCTCGAAGCCGCGTGCGAAGTCCACTGCCGGCCACCACTGGCCTTGGCACAGGGGGAATTCACTGCAGGCAAGCACCGCGTAATTGGTACTGACCCAGGCGCCGCTTGCTGCCTGCAAAACCAGCAGGGCCAGGGCGGCGGCGATCCAAAAGGTCGGCATTCTTGCCACCGGACGCAGGGCCCGGACCTTTGCAAAAACGCCAACTTCCGCCTGGCTGCCAACATGCGCGCGCAAGGCTCCGGCCTGCACTGCCTGCAGCGTCAACAAGGCCAGCAGCAAATAGGCACCCAGCAGGTGGGAGCTGACAATCGCTGGAAACAGTTTCATGGTCACGGTGAGCGCGCCAAAGGCGCCCTGCACGCAGACCCAGACAAAGGTGAACGTGGGCAGCCAGTCGCCCATCCTGCGCGGCTTGATGGCATTCTTGATTTCCCGCCATGACGCCAGCATCAGCAGCGTAATCAGGGCGCCAACGCCAGTGGCCAAGTAGCGATGCAGCATCTCCACCCAGGCCTTGGACACCGTGACCGGGCCACTGGGCAGCAACTCTTGCGCCGCGCTGATGGGACCATGGGCCGACCAGGGGTTGGCCTCGCCGTAACAACCGGGCCAGTCCGGGCAGCCCAGACCGCTGTCGCTGAGGCGGGTAAAGGCGCCAAACAGCACCAGGTCCAGGGTCAGGAACAAGGTCAGCAAAGTCAGCGCCCGCAGGCGCGATCCGGGCTGACGCCTGCGCACCCAGAGCAGGGGCACAAAAGCCAGCAGCAGTCCGCAGGCCAGGATGGCCAGCAGCGGCGACAGGTTGTACAGCGGCACGCTCATGGGGTCAGGGGCGTCCGGCCTGATCCCAGCCGTCGGAGCCGCGCATCAGACGCTCCAGGTCTTTCTTGATCTTGGGCGCAGTAGACAGATCAATGCCAGGCGCAAAGCGCATCATCCAGTTGCCCATGGGGTCGACCACATACAGATGGTTTTCCAGCGCTTGGCCTACCTGCGGCTCCAGCCATTGCGCCAAATCTTTTTTGGGCACGCGAAGCACGGTGGCGTCGCGCAAGGCGGGTAGCAGCGCCTCATTGATGGGCGCGGCATCATCGACCAGCCAGACCCGGTCCACCCGGTCCTTGTCCTTGCCCAGGCCCTCGTGCAACTGGCGCTGGAAATACAGGTGGTTGGCGCAGCTCGCGTCGCAGGCGCCACCGGCCACAATCACCAGCAGCCACTGGTCCTTGAGCGTGCGCAAATTGACGCTGCGGCCGTCCAGGCCGGTGGCCACCAGATCCGGCAAGGGGCGCTGCGGGGCGATCAACTCACCGTAATTGCGGCGACCTTCAGGGCGCAGCACATAGTAAGAAAAATAGGAGGCGATCACCGGCGCCGCGCAAATCAGCAGCACCAGAATCATCTTCCAGCGGCCCACGCGGGTCCGCTCGACCGGGTCGGCCGCCATTTGTGCTGCGGTGGGCATGGAGTACACGGTCATGCCAAGGGGTTGGTCGTCTTGCGGGCGGTCGCTATGCATGGGGTGTGGAGTCCTTGGGGCTAAGGGAATAGGGTTTGAAAATCTGGTGCCACAGGTAGAGCAGTGCCATCAGGGCAGCCATGCCAAACCACTGCAAGGCATAGCCATAGTGTTTTTCGACCCCCAGATTGACGGCGGGCCATTCGCGCACCAGGCCTTCGCTGGCCGGCCCGATCTGCACCAGAATCACGGGCAACACCGGCGCGCCGATCTGCAACCGCAGCTGCTGCAGGTCTAGATTCTGCCGTATCGCGGTGACCGAGGGCTGACCCAGCTCGAATAGCTTGCCGGGCAGCGGGGCAATGCGTCCCTGAATGGTGACGCTTCCAAGCGGAGTCGCAATGGCTGGCACCTTGGCTCGCTCTTCAAAATTGCGTGCCACCCAACCACGTTGCACCAGAATGACCTGGTCGCTGCCCTCCAGGCGCAGCGGCGTGACGGCAAAAAAACCGACCCGGGCATTCANCTNCCGGTTGTCCAGGTACAGCGTCTGCTCGGCCAACCACTGGCCAGTCAGGCTCGCGTGTTGGTACTGCAAGCTGGCCGGATCTGCTGCCGCCAGCAGGCTGCGGCTGTCCACCAGCCGACTGTTGCCAGGCGCGTCCATGCTGGCCTGCAGAGCCTGCTTCTGGTCGGCGCGGTTTAGTTGCCAGAACCCCAGAGAAGTGGTCAGGCTGATACCCAGCAGCGTGGCCAATGTGATCAGAGCAAAACGCGCGCGCGGATTCACGGGATAATCCGGCCCATGTCGTACCTTGTCGCACTTGCATTTTTGGCCATCATTGCCAGCCTAGCCACAGCCTTGTTTTTCATGCTGAGGGGCGGTAATGCCCAAGCACCGGACAAGTCCCAACGTATGGCGCGTGCGCTGGCCCTGCGTGTTGGCTTTTCGGTGCTGCTATTCCTGTGCATTTTGCTGTCCTGGTCCATGGGCTGGATCCATCCTACCGGCATTGCCGCAGGGCAATAGGCGGAGCAGGTGAACTCCGCACCAATCAAAAAGGCACCGCTCGCGGTGCCTTTTTGCTGGGGCAACTGAAGCCTAGAGCCAGTACACCAGAACATAGAGTCCCAGCCAGACCACGTCCACAAAGTGCCAGTACCAAGCCGCACCTTCAAAGCCGAAATGGTTGTCGGCGCTGAAGTGGCCCTTCTGCAGGCGCAGGGTGATGAACAGCAGCATCAGCATGCCCACCAACACGTGGAAACCGTGAAAGCCGGTCAGCATGAAGAAGGTGGACCCGTAGACGCCCGAGCTCAGCTTGAGGTTGAACTCGGTGTAGGCCTCGTGGTACTCGAAGCCCTGCACGCACAGGAAGGTGGCACCCAGCAGCACCGTGACCCACATAAACGCAATCGTCCTGCTGCGGTTATTCACCAGCAGGGCATGGTGGGCAATGGTGAGGGTCACACCGGATGTCAACAGCAAGGCGGTGTTGATGGTGGGCAGTGGCCAGGGGCCCATGGTGGAAAAGGGCTCAATGGTTCCGGCAGGCGACGCTGTCGCGCCTGCCGCCATGCTCGGCCAAATTGCCTTGAAGCCGGGCCATAGCAGCGAGTTGTCTAGGCTGCCCAGGGCAGGCACCGAGTGGGCCCGCGCCCACCACAGGGCGGTAAAGAAGGCGCCAAAAAACATCACCTCGGAGAAAATGAACCAGCTCATGCTCCATCGGAACGACATGTCGATCTTGTGTCCGTACTGGCCGCTCACACTTTCGGAAATGGCGTCGCCAAACCACTGGTACAGCACGAACAGCCACCAAGCCAAGCCCAACATCAGCGAATACTTGCCCCACTCGGCGCCATTGACCCACTGGCCAGCGCCCAGAATAACAAAGAACAGCCCCAGAGCCGCCATGGCCGGATGGCGCGATGGTCCGGGTACAAAGTAGTACGGGGTGGTGGTGGTGTTTGAACTCATTTCGTCTCCATTCCTTCAAATTTTTGTAACTTGGTCCTGGTCCATGCCTACTTGGCTACGACCCAATGAACCAAAGCGATCAACGACAGCACCAGCAACAGCACCGAGACCAGGCCCACCAGCACCACGTGCAAGGGATTGACCCTTGCCAGGTCGTCTTGGTAACCCTTGCGACTGCGTATGCCCAGCATCGACCAGGCCACCAGCTTCATGCTGCGCACAAAAGACGCCTTCTGCGGGGCTTGCGGTGTATCTGTCATCACGTTCCCTGGCCCAGCAGCGCGGCCGGTTTCACACTCGCCACCGGCGCCGGTGGTGTGCCACTGCCGACCTCAAAAAAAGTGTACGACAAGGTGATGGTGTTGACATCCTTGGACAACTTGGAATCCACCACAAAGGCCACCGGCCAGGTCTTTTTTTCACCCGGCTCCAGCGTGTACTGGTTGAAGCAGAAACATTCCACCTTGGTGAAATGGGCCTGCGCCTGCTGCGGTGCATAGCTGGGGATGGCCTGCGCTGCCATGCGGCGCTTTTGCGTATTCTGAAATTCGTACATCACCGTGGTCAGCTCGCCCGGATGCACCTGCACCGAACGCTGGGCCGGCTTGAAGTCCCAGACGCCGCGTGAATTCGCATCAAACTCGACCGTGATGGTCCGGCTCAAATCAACCTGGGTGTTGGCCGGCATTCTGGCCTTGACACCCTGCACCGTCTGCTCTTCCAGCGCCAACACGTTGATGCCTGTCAGCTCACAAATCGACTTGTACAGGGGCACCAGCGCATAACCGAAGCCGAACATCCCGGCCGTGACCACAGCCAGTTTGCCCAGCATCTGACGGTTCAGGCGCTGCAAATTCATGGCTTACAGGCCCAAAATGATCATCTTGGCCATGAAGCCAATGAAGAACACCGCTGCCACCGAGGCCAGGATCAGGCCCAGGCGCAGGTTGGACTTCTTTTGTTCGGGGGTCAAAGCCACGGTCTTAGCCAATCACGCGGGTTGCAGTAGCGTCCAGCTTGGGCGGCTGCTCAAAGGTGTGGAACGGTGCGGGCGATGGCACTTCCCACTCCAGGCCTTCTGCGCCTTCCCAGGGGCGTTGGGGAGCTTTTTCGCCCTTGCCACGCATGGCTGGGATGACGATGAAAAAGATGAAAAACACCTGGGCAAAACCGAAGAAAAAGGCGCCCACCGAGGCCACGGCATTGAAGTCGGCAAACTGCATGGGGTAATCGGCATAGCGACGCGGCATGCCGGCCAGTCCCAAAAAGTGCATCGGGAAGAAGGTGATATTGAAGGCAATCAGCGACCACCAAAAATGGATTTTGCCGCGCGTTTCGTTGTACATCACGCCGGTCCACTTCGGGCACCAGTAGTAGAAGCCGGCAAACATGGCAAACAGCGAACCGGCCACCAGCACATAGTGAAAGTGGGCCACCACGTAATAGGTGTCCTGCAACTGGATGTCGATAGGTGCCATGGCCAGGATCAAACCGGTAAAGCCGCCCATGGTGAACACAAAGATAAAGCCGACTGCAAACAGCATCGGGGTTTCAAAGGTCATGGAGCCGCGCCACATGGTAGCGATCCAGTTGAAAATCTTCACGGCCGTGGGCACGGCAATCAGCATGGTGGCGTACATGAAGAACAACTGGCCGGTCACCGGCATGCCGGTGGTGAACATGTGGTGGGCCCAGACGATGAACGACAGAATCGCGATCGACGAGGTGGCATAGACCATGGAGGCATAGCCGAACAGCTTCTTGCGGGCAAAGGCCGGGACGATCTGGCTGATGATGCCGAAGGCCGGCAAGATCATGATGTAGACCTCGGGGTGGCCGAAGAACCAGAAGATGTGCTGGTACATCACCGGGTCGCCGCCACCGGCGGGATTGAAGAAGCTGGTGCCAAAGTGGCGGTCGGTCAGGGTCATGGTGATAGCACCGGCCAACACAGGCATCACGGCGATCAGCAGGTAGGCGGTGATCAGCCAGGTCCAGGAGAACATCGGCATCTTCATCAGCGTCATGCCGGGAGCGCGCATGTTCAGGATGGTGACGATGATGTTGATCGAGCCCATGATGGAAGAAGCACCCAGGATGTGCATGGCAAAAATGCCAGCATCCATCGAAGGGCCCATTTGCAGGGTCAGCGGTGCGTACAGCGTCCAGCCGGCAGCGGGTGCGCCACCGGGCATGAAAAAGGAACCCGCCAGCATGGCACCGGCCGGAATCATCAGCCAGAATGAAAAATTATTCATGCGGGCAAATGCCATGTCGGCGGCGCCAATTTGCAGCGGAATCATCCAGTTCGCAAAGCCCACGAAGCCCGGCATGATGGCGCCAAACACCATGATCAGGCCGTGCATGGTGGTCAGCGAATTGAACAACTCGGGGTTGACAAATTGCAGGCCGGGCTGGAACAGCTCGGCGCGTATCAACAGGGCCAGCACGCCGCCAATCATCAGCATGGTCAGGCTGAACATCATGTACAGCGTGCCGATGTCCTTGTGATTGGTGGCAAACACCCAGCGCCGCCAGCCGGTGGGGGCATGGTGGTCGTGGTGCTCATCATGGTGCTCATGGGCGTGCTCGGAATGGCCTAGGACTGCGCTCATTATTTCTTCCTTCTCATTTCACTTCTGGAGGGCTTGTTGGCAATGCTGTGACAGCGATTACTTGCGCAAGGCCATGACTTCGGCAGGCTGCACCAGCTGGCCGGTCTTGTTGGACCAATGGTTCTTGGTGTAGGTGATGACCGCCGCGATATCGGTATCGCTGAGCGCATTCCAAGACGGCATGGCACCGTTGTTCTGACCGTTCAGCAACACATGAACCTGCTTGCTCTTGTCAGCATCCAGCACCACGGCCGCGCCATCCAGGGGCTTGACCGTGCCGCCGCCCTTGCCATTGGCCTGGTGACAGGAAACGCAGGATCCGGGGTTGTTGTAAACCCTTTCGCCGCGTGCCAGGATTTCGTCCAGGGCCCAGACCTTACTTGGATCGTCCAGCTTCGCTGCCATCTTCTTGTTTTCCGCAGCCACCCAGGCGGAGTAATCCGGTGCCGAAAGCACCTTCACGTGGATGGGCATGTAGGCGTGTTCCTTGCCGCACAGCTCGGCGCACTGGCCATAGTAGTCACCCACTTTTTCAGCGCGGAACCAGGTATCGCGCACAAAGCCGGGAATCGCATCCTGCTTGATACCGAAGGCCGGCACCATAAAGGCGTGGATCACGTCATTGGCGGTGGTGATGATGCGAATCTTCTTGTCCACTGGCACTACCAGCGGATGATCGACCTTGAGCAGATAGTCATTCACGACCTCGCCCTTTTTAGGGCCGCCGCTATTGGACAGTTCGCGCTGCTCTGGGTCCAGCATGGAAACAAAACCAATGCCTTCGCCCTCGCCCTTGAGGTAGTCATAGCCCCATTTCCACTGCATGCCGGTGGCCTTGATGGTCAGGTCCGCATTGGTGGTGTCTTTCATGGCCACCACGGTCTTGGTCGCCATCAGGCCCATGACCACGACGATGATGAACGGCGTCAGCGTCCAGGCGATTTCCACCGCCACACTCTCGTGAAACAAGGCGGCCTTGTAGCCCTTGGACTTTCGGTGCGCCCAGATGGAATAAAACATCACCGTGAAAACGGCCACGAAAATCACCACGCAGACGATCAGCATAAACCAGTGCAGCCAGGCCTGGTCGGCGGAAATGCGGGTCACGCCCTGCGGCAAGTTGACCTGATTTACCGCCGGGCCGCCGGGCAAATCGGTGACAGCATGTGCCAGCGTGAACACCGAGCTAGTCGCCCAAACCATTGCGCAAAGCAGCCAGGAAGCTAGCCAATTAACAACGCTCTTCATCGTTCTACCTCTTTTCGCTTCAGAATTTGTCTCATTTACCGCCGTTGGCAGCCCGCGCCAAGGGGGTCGCTCACATCTATTGACCCGTCTCAATTTGAGCGAGATTGTAGCCCAGCGCATCAGGTCAAAAGACGAATTCAGACAGAGATGTCAAGCACGAATGTCAGGAAAACCCGAGGTTAGGGTTTGATCTGCCGCAAAGAATCACGCATTTGCTCCAGAGAGACGCGCGTTTCTGACGAAACCGTCAGCCTTGGACGGGGTTTGAAGGCGTGTCCATAAATCACTTCAAACGTCAATTCAAGTCGACCATCGGGCCTGCGTAAGCCCTGCTCCAGCGCTTCGCTAAGTGTGTTGCGCCAGCCGCGTCCGCGCAATGAGGGAAAACGCTGGGTATGCAGGTTGCGTCCCAGCCCGCGCAGTTCCTGCAGCAGGCTTTCGGCCGAGGAATAGGTGAGCGTGATGCGCTCCATGTCCATGATGGGCTCGGCAAAACCGGCATGCACCAGCATGTCGCCCCAGTCGTGCATATCGGTAAAATCGTGGCTGGGCGCGGGCCAGCCCAAGCCGGCATACACAGGGCGCAACTCACGCAAGGTATCGGGCCCCAGGCAGGAAAACATCAGAAAGCCATCCACCGCCAGCGCGCCATGCCAGGTTTGGATCAATTCCTGCGGATCGGCATCCATGTGCAAGGCCATATTGGCCCATAGCATGTCGACCGGCTGTGCTGGCTCAGCAAACTGCGTGGCAGCACCCAGCCAGCGCTGCCACCAGGCCTGCTGAAACTGCTGGCGCGCACGCTGCATCTGCACCGCGCTGCCCTCCTGCACAAAACTGCTCGACTTGGGATAGCGTCGCAGCAATGTCTCATGAATCTGTCTGCCGCCCTGCAACGGGCCCCAGTTCAGCCAGCTTGCCGGGCTGCGCACAATCCATTGCAGCCGCTCTTCCATGCGGCGCGCCACCTCTTCGTGCAACCAGGGCGATTGCGCAGACTGCTGCGCGGCCCAGCGCCTGGCGGCCTGCGGGTCAATGGTGGGAGGGCGTTGGGTGCTCATGGCTTTGCAGAAAGTGAGAGGCCAGTATATTGGCGCCATGTTTCGCCAGCTGCTATCGGGGCTCTCCCGCCACATCCCCAGCCAATGCGCGGTCTGCCATGCCTGGCCGGCACGCCCGGTGTGTGACGACTGCGTGCAGCGCTTTGGCCAACCGGTAGCCCGCTGCCGAAGCTGCGCACTGCCGGTGCCCAGCGGCATGCTGCGCTGCGGCGCCTGCGTGCGCCAACCGCCACCCGTGGACCAGGCCCTGGCAGCCGTGGCCTACGACTATCCCTGGGCCGGGCTGATGACGCAATTCAAATTCCAGGAGCAGACCGGCTGGGCCCGCAGTCTGGCCCTGCTGATGCGCAGCGCGCCTTGGGTGGAGCCCGCGTTGGAGGCTGCGGACTGGCTGCTGCCCATGCCCTTGTCGGCGCAGCGACTGCAGACCCGCGGCTTTAACCAGACGCTGGTGCTGGCGCGTGCGCTGGAACCCGACAAGCTGCGCGCCGAGGTGCTGTTGCGGGTCAGGGAAACGCCGCCACAAAGTAGCCTGTCACGCCGGGAGAGGCGGCTGGCGGTAAGGGGCGCCTATGCAGTGGAGCCAGCGCATGCGGCAGCCGTTCGGGGCAAGCGCATCGTGCTGCTGGATGATGTGATGACCACCGGGGCCACCCTGCATGAGGCGGCAAAGGTCTTGCGCCGCCAAGGAGCTGCGCACATCACGGCCCTGGTGTTTGCGCGTACGGAATAATCGGGCCATGTTCCATATCGTTCTGGTAGAGCCCGAAATCCCACCCAACACTGGCAACATCATCCGCCTGGCCGCCAACACCGGCTGCCGACTGCATCTGGTGGAGCCACTGGGCTTTTCCATGGAGGACAAGCAGATGCGCCGCGCCGGGCTGGATTACCACGAGTACGCACGGGTCAAGCGCCATGCCGACTGGCAGGCCTTTCTGGAGGCCGAAACACCGGACCCGCTGCGGCTGTTTACGCTCACCACGCGCGGCACGCATAGTCCCTATGCAGTGGCATTCAAGCCCGGTGACTGGCTGGTGTTTGGCTCCGAAACCAAGGGCATTTCCGACGCGGTGCGCGCCAGCTTCGGCCCGGCGCAGTGCCTCAAGCTGCCCATGCGAGAAGGCCAGCGCAGCCTGAACCTATCGAATGCGGTGGCGGTGACGGTGTTTGAGGCCTGGCGCCAATGTGGCTTCGCTTAAGCCTGATCGAGCCAATCGCCGATCGGCTGCCACAGCGCCAGATCGCGTTCCACCCTGGAGCGCGCCACATCGAACAGCGTCAACCCCTGGGCCGCTAAGTGGACATAGTTTTGCGTGTCGCGCAGCGTGCCTAGCATCTCCAGACCCAGAGACTGCACAAACTCCTTGAGCTTTTCGGCCGCCAGGGTGCGCGCATCCACACGCATGCCCACAATGCCAATTTGCAGCTTGGCGGCACGGGCGTTCTGCGCCAGCTCGTCCAGAAAAGCGCGCGTGGCGAAGATATCGAACACGCTGGGTTGCAAGGGCACCAGCAGCTTGTCGGCCAGCTTCAGGATGTCCTTGAAGCGCCGCCCATGCAGGCCGGCGGGCGTGTCCAGTACCACGTGGGTGGTGCCCTTGGGCGGCTTGGCGATCTGGTCGGCATCGAACTCCCAGGTCTTGATAGGCCGTGCCGCAGGCGGGCGCAAGCTCAGCCACAACTTGCTGGATTGCTGTTTGTCGGCATCGCCCAGCATCACTGCGTGACCCTGAGAAGCGAAATAGCCTGCCACCTGCGTGGACAGGGTGGACTTGCCTACGCCCCCCTTGGGGTTGGCAATAACGACCACGGACATGGGAGTCTCCTTTGGTTTTTGCTACGGGGCCCTATGTTAGGGCCTTCAGCGGCGTGCTACGCTCAGGTCTATGTTTAGCCCCTCACAAGAAGACGTGCGCCGCTTTTTTTGCGAAGCCTTTGCCAAGGCCCGTGACGGCCAGCCCCTGGAAGCCATTGAAACCATCGCCGCGCGTTGGATGGACGAGCACCCCGAATACCATGCAGACTTTGCCGATCTGGACGCAGCCCTCGCCTCCATGCTCACCGTGGACCCGGGCAAAACCAACCCGTTTTTGCATCTGTCCATGCACCTGTCGATCAGCGAGCAATGCAGCATCGACCAGCCGCGTGGCATACGCCAGGCGGTGGAGTTGCTGACGCACAAGCGCAATTCGCTGCACCAGGCGCACCACGAGACCATGGAGTGCCTGGGCACCATGCTCTGGGAAAGCCAGCAGGCCGGGCGCCCACCCGACGGCAACAACTACATTGCCTGTGTGCAGCGCCACGCCACCCGGGACTAGCGGAATCGGCTCTCTGGAACCGTCTTCAAGTCGCTCGGCAGGCTGCCCACATAGGCGGCCAACTCCTTGAGCTCGGCATTGGAAAACTGCTTGGCAATGCCGCCCATGATGGCGTTGCTGCGGCCCACCTGGGCGCTGCTGCCGTCGGACTTGTAGGCCTTGAGCGCCACAAACACATAGTCGCCATGCTGACCGGCAATGCGCGGATAGCTTGGGTCGATCGGAGCGCTAAAACTGTTGCCATGGCAGGACATGCAATTGCCCTTGGCCACCAAGGCGGCGGCAGCACCGGTTGCAGCAGGTGCAGTGACCAGGGCGGCAGTGCCTTCCACCACACCGTTGGTGGAATAGAACGCCGCCAGATCGGCCATGTCCTGATCGCTCAGCGAGGCCGCAATACCGCGCATGGTCGGATGCTTGCGATCGCCCTTTTTATAGGCATTCAGTGCGCTGACGATGTACTTGGCACCCTGACCGGAGATCATGGGCACCTTGTGCACCTCGGGAAAACTGGCCTGGTAACCGATGATGCCGTGGCAACCAATGCACATGGCATTTTTCTTGGCGCCCGCCTTGGCGTCGCCCTGCACTTCCTGCGCTTGCGCAGACACCAAGGTGACACACGCGACAAGCGCGGCGGTTACGAAAGAGAAGGCTTTGTTCATTTTGCGCGGACAATCCAAGAGTGATTGGGTAAATTGACTGGGCGCATTATATCGGCCCGACCCCGCGAATCGAACACTTATTGATCCTGATCAACCCTTATGCCCTCGGTACCGATATGAAATTTCACGGCTCCCAAAATTACGTCGCCACCCAGGACCTGAAGTTGTCCGTCAATGCCGCCATCACCCTGCAGCGCCCCCTGCTGGTCAAGGGCGAACCCGGCACCGGCAAGACCATGCTGGCCGAGGAAGTGGCACAGGCGCTGGACATGCCGCTCTTGCAATGGCACATCAAGTCCACCACCAAGGCCCAGCAGGGCCTGTATGAGTACGATGCGGTCAGCCGATTGCGCGACTCGCAGTTGTCGGACATTGACGGCGGCGAGCGTGTCAAGAACATCCACAATTACATCGTCCGCGGCGTGCTGTGGCAGGCCTTCACCGCCGACCAGCAGGTGGCGCTCTTGATCGACGAGATTGACAAGGCCGATATCGAGTTCCCCAACGACCTGCTGCGCGAAATCGATCGCATGGAGTTTTATTGCTACGAGACGCGCGAGCTGATCCGCGCTAAGCACCGTCCGCTGGTGTTCATCACCTCCAACAACGAGAAGGAACTGCCAGACGCCTTTTTGCGCCGTTGCTTTTTCCACTACATCAAGTTTCCCGATGCTGCCACCATGCAGGCCATCGTGGATGTGCACTTCCCCGGCCTGAAAAAGGAGCTGGTCAGCGCGGCCATGAAAACTTTCTTCGAGATCCGTGGCATGCCCGGCCTGAAGAAAAAGCCCTCCACCAGCGAGCTGCTGGACTGGCTCAAGCTCTTGCTGGCCGAAGACATCCCGCTGGAAGCCCTGCACGCCAAGGACGACAAAACCAGTATGCCGCCGCTGGTGGGCGCCCTGCTGAAGAACGAACAGGACGTCACCCTGTTTGAAAAGCTGATGTTCATGCAGCGCAACAACCGCTAAAGCAAGCGTCAAGAACGTCCACACCACCCAAGGAAAGCCATGGCCTTTGTAGAACCCGTCACCCTCGCTGCACGCGGTATCGAGCTGCGCCCCATGACCCTGGAGCACGAGGCTGGACTGCGCGCTGCCGCCGCCGACGGTGAACTCTGGAATATCCGCGTCACCTCGGTGCCCGAGCCCGAGCAGACGCTTCAGTACATCAAAGATGCGCTGGCCATGCGCGAGGCCGGCAACCGTTTTGCCTTCGTGGTGGTGGAAGCCGCAACGGGCAAGGTGATTGGAAGCAGCAGTTACCACGACATCGTGCCCGCCTTGAAGCGCGTGGAGATTGGCTACACCTGGTATGCCAAAAGTGTTCAGCGCAGCCATGTCAACAGCAGCTGCAAACTGCTGCTGATGACGCATGCCTTCGAGGTGCTGGGCTGCCATGTGGTGGGCTGGCGCACCGACAACTTCAACTTCGCGTCGCAAGCGGCCATTGAGCGCCTGGGTGCCAAAAAAGACGGCGTGCTGCGCGGCCACGCCCTGCGCCGCGACGGCACCATCCGCGACACCGTGATGTACAGCCTGCGCAGCGGCGAGTGGCCCGAAGTGAAAGCGCAGCTGCTGCATTCGCTGAACAAGCCGCGCGGATAAGACACTTAAGCCACTGCCATAACGCCATGCTGCTCGACTTTTTCTACACCCTGCGCGCGGCCAAGTTGCCGGTGTCCGTCAAGGAATACCTGATGCTGCTCGAGGCGCTGCAAAAAGGTGTGGTCGGCCCGCAATCTGCACCCGCCGGAAGTGACGAGGACGGCGTGGGCTACCAGGTGGATGACTTCTACTACCTGAGCCGCACCGCGCTGGTCAAGGACGAGAAACACTACGACAAATTTGACCGCGCCTTTGCCGCCTACTTCAAGGGCGTGGAGTTGGTGACCGACTTCACCAAAGAATTGCCGCTGGAGTGGCTGCGCAAGAACCTGGAACTCAACCTCAGCCCCGAGGAGCTGGCCAAGATCGAGAAAATGGGCTGGGACGAGCTGATGGAGACCTTGAAGAAGCGCCTGGAAGAGCAGAAGGAGCGCCACGAGGGCGGCAGCAAATGGATAGGCACGGGCGGCACCTCGCCGTTTGGCGCCTACGGCCAGAACCCGCAGGGCATTCGCATCGGCCAGGACAAGGGCCGCAACAAGAGCGCGGTCAAGGTCTGGGACCAGCGCGCCTACAAGGACTACGACGACACGCAGGAGCTGGGCACGCGCAACATCAAGGTGGCACTGCGCCGCCTGCGTAAATTCGCCCGTGAAGGCCACGTGGAAGAGCTGGATCTGGACGAGACCATCAGCAAGACGGCCGAGAACGCCGGTTACCTGGACATCAAGATGCGGCCCGAGCGCCACAACAATGTCAAGGTGCTGCTGCTGATGGACGTGGGCGGCACCATGGACGAGCACATCGCCCGCGTGGAGGAGCTGTTCAGCGCCACCAAGACCGAGCTCAAGCACCTGGAGTTTTATTACTTCCACAACTGCCCCTATGACTTCATGTGGAAAAATAACCGGCGCCGCTTTGCCGAAAAGTTCGACACCTGGGACATCCTGCGCAAGTACAACAAGGACTACAAGCTGATCTTCGTGGGCGACGCCACCATGAGCCCTTACGAGATTTTGCAACCCGGCGGCAGCGTGGAATACAACAACGCCGAGGCCGGTGCCGAATGGATAGGCCGCCTGACCAGCGCCTTCCCCAAGTTCGCCTGGATCAATCCCGAGCCCCAAGGCGTCTGGCAATACCGCCAGAGCATTGCCCTGGTGCAGCAACTGGTACAGCAGCACATGTTCCCGCTCACGCTCAAAGGTCTGGAAGAGGCCATGCGGCACCTGAGCAAATAGCCTGCTTCATTCTTAGTAGTCCCACCGCTCGTGCCCCAGCACTCCGGCGTTGAGCAACTGCCGGGACTGGCGCCAATGCGGCACATGCTGGTCCATCAGCCCGGTGAAATGGGCGTTGTGGTGGCGCTCCAGCAAATGCAGCAACTCGTGGACCACGATGTATTCCAGACAGGCCTCGGGCTTCTTGGCCAGTTCCAGATTGAGCCAGATGCGGGCGGCCTTGGGATTGCAGCTGCCCCATTTGGTTTTCATTTTCTTCACGCCCCAGGCTGTGACCTGCACGCCCAGCACACGCTGCCATTGGGCCAGCAGCGGCGGAATGCGTTCCTTGAGCTGCAGCCGGTACCACTGCGCCAGCACATCTTCGCGCTGCGCGCTTGAGGCACCGGGCCGCACAAACAGGTCCAGGCTGGCAATGCCGCGCAGGGCCACGCGGGCAGGGGCATCCACCTCGTGCACGCGCAGCCGGTAGCGTTGGCCCAAAAAGTAATGGCTTTCGCCGTTGACCATTTCGCGCTGGCTCTGGCGCGGCTGCTGGGCAAACTGCGCACGCTGCCGCTTGATCCAGCCCAGCTTGTCGATCACCGCCAGCCGCACGGCCTCGTCGCTGATCACCAGGGGCACGGCCACCCGCACCCGGCCCTGGGGCGGGTAGACGCCCAGGTGCAGATTCTTGATGTCCTTGCGAACCAGCTCCACCGGGATGCCGCGTATCTGGATGCGGCGCGTCTCAGTAGTCATTCTGATGCAGCGCCAGGTCCAGCATGCGCGTGGTGTGCGCCTCCAGGCTGTAGCTGGACTCGGGCTCACTCACGCCCGGCTGCGCGCCGGCCTGTGCCTCTGCTGCAGCTTGCGCCAGCACCGCGCGGATGGCCAAGCGCACGCGTTTGGTCTTCATGGCGTTGGTCTTCCAGTCGTTCTGCAGGCTGGAGCGCACGGCTGCATCCAGCGCCAATGCCAGCGCCGCGTTGCGGTCCAGGTTGTTGAACAGCGCGCGCTGGGCGGCGGTCTGCAGCTCAGTGGGATAGGCCGCTGGCCCGCCCGGCTGGGTCGCGTCCCTGGCCAGTTGCGCAATCCGCTTCAGGTAGTCGGCGTAGCTGATCACGCCCTTGCGCCGCTGCGCGATCAGCGCGTCCAGCAACTGGCTCATCTTGTCGTAATAGGCCGGGTCCACCGGCGACTCGTTGATGATGAGCTTGCGCACATTGTTTTCAATCGTCTCGGCCACCGCCTCGTCGGTCTTCATCACGCCCTTGATCTTGACCTGCGCCGCATCGGGGCCGCGCTCCACGATCAGCTGGATCAGGTTCATATCATCAAAGGCTGAAATCTTCTCGCTCTCTTCGGCGCGGATGTAGCTGTCTATCAGATGCCGCATGGCGGGCTCGTAGGCCTTGAGGTCGATGTAGTCGCCGCTGGACAGGCGCACCTCGTCGCGCAGCTTGCTGGCCTGGTCCACCTCGGCCTGGACTTTTTTGACCTGGTCTGGCGTGTAACCGGCCTCGGCCAGCTCGCTGGCAATGGCCGCGTAGGCGCGCACCAGGGCGGCGACAAACTTGTACAGCTTCAGGCGCTTGGGCTCGTTGTCTTTCAGCTGCGCGGCATTGCCCGGTTCGATCGCGCAAAAGTAATGCAAAAAGGCAGCCGAGCTTTGTGGGCGCGGCACCGGCTCGCACAGCGCCTTGAGCGCCTCGCGTGCGTCCTCCAGGTCTTCGCGCGCCTTGTCCAGGCGGTCTTCCAGCAGGCCCTTCACATCGTCTACGTCATAGCCATCCAGCGCGCCGCTGGTGTAGTCGCCCACGGCACCTTCCAGGCTTTTGAACAGGTCCTTGTAGTCGATGATGTAGCCGTATTCCTTGTCGTCACCGTCCAGCCGATTCACCCGGCAGATGGCCTGGAACAGACCGTGGTCGCGCATCTGCTTGTCGATGTAGAGGTAGGTGGCCGAGGGCGCGTCAAAGCCGGTGAGCAACTTGTCCACCACGATCAGCAGCTTCATCTGGCCGGGCTCGTCGATGAACTTCTTCTTCACCTCCAGCTCAAAGCGCTCGGCCTTGTTGATGGCCCGGTCGGGGCTCTCGTTGAACCAGTCGCCCAGCATCTGGCCATAGACGGCGTACTTCAAGAGCTTGTCGGTCAGCCCTTCGCCGGTGGTCTCGCCCTTGGTGTCGGCGATGCTGGGGCTGTAGCTGGTGACGATGGCGCATTTGCCCTTCAGCTCGGTCCTGGCAAACAACTCGTAAAACTTGCAGGCCTCGTAAATGCTGCCCGCCACCAGCATGGCGTTGCCGTGTCCATCCATCAGACGGGGGCGCGTTGCCATGTCCATCAAAATGTCATCGACTATTTTTTTCAGCCGGTCCTGGCTGGACAGCACGCGCTGCATGGTGCCCCACTTCTGCTTGAGCTGGGCACGGGCCAAGTCGTTCAGGCCTTGGGTCTTGGCATCAAACCATTGGTCGATTTTGTCGCGGTTGGTCAGCGTCTGGTCTATGTCGCGCGCCTCGTAGCGCAGGTCCAGCACCACGCCCTCGCGCACCGCTTGGTCAAACTTGTAGGTGTGGATGTAGCGGCCAAACACCTCAATGCTTTTCTGCTTGTCGGCTTTCAGCAGCGGCGTGCCGGTAAAGCCGATGAACACCGCGCTGGGCAGCAGCGCCGCCATGGCCTTGTGCAGGTCGCCGCTCTGGGTGCGGTGGCACTCGTCCACAAACACATAGAGGTCGCCTTTTGCCTTGAAGCCCGGCGGCAGGCGCTGCAGCGACGCCATGAATTCCTTGGCTCCGGCAGCGGTTTCATCCTCGTCACCTCCCTTGCCGCCAAACTTGTGCACCAGCGAGCAGATCAGCGACTCGGCCGTGCCGTTGAGCTTGTCCACCAAATCCTGTCCGCTGGCGGTGCGGCAAATGTGCTCGTTCACGCCCTTGAAGACCTTTTCAATCTGCTCGTCCAGCTCGGTGCGGTCGGTCACCACCAGCACCCGCGCGCCCGCTATGTTCTCGCGAATCCACTTGGCCAGCCAGACCATGGTCAGGCTCTTGCCGCTGCCCTGGGTGTGCCAGAGGATGCCGCCCTCGCGCCGGTGGATGAAGTCTTGCGCCGCCTTCACGCCGAAGTATTGGTTCTGGCGGCACAGCTTCTTGGTGCCCGCGTCAAACACCACAAAGTCGTGCATCAGCTCCAGCAAGCGGACCTTGTCGCACACCTGCAGAATGTGCCGGTCCAGCAAGTTATCCTCGGCCGCATAGGGGCCGGTGTCTTCCACCCAGCGCAGGTAATATTTTTCGGGCGTCTCGATGGTGGCGTAGCGCAGCCCCTCGGTGTCGTTGCCCGCCATCACCCACTGCAGGGTCGAGAAAAACGGCTGGATGAATTCCTTCTTCTGGTTGTCCAGGTTCTGTCGAATCCCCTCGGCCACCGACACAGTGGAGCGCTTGAGCTCCAGCACGCCCAGCGCCAGGCCGTTGATGTAGAGGACGATGTCCGGGCGCTTGCTGCTGGCCTTGGCCGCATTGGCCATGTCGGCGCCCTTGACGCTCACCTCTTCGGCAATCGCAAAGTGGTTGTTCTGCGGCTGCTTCCAGTCCAGCAGCCAGACCGTCACCTTGTTCTCGCCCATGGCGGGCAGCACCTTCACGCCATAGCGCAGCAGCTCATAGACCTCGCGGTTGCGGTCATACAGGCTCTTGCTGGTGTCAGAAGCCACACGGGTCAGCTCATGTAGGGCGCGGGTGATTAGCGCCTCGCCCACGCCCTGCTTCGTCAGCCAGGCGGTGAGCAGCTTGGGCTCGATGTTGCGGTTGTCGCGGTCCTGCCGGTCCCCCAGATAGTCGTAACCCAGGCGCTGCTGAAACAGCGCGACGATGCGGGCCTGGGTGCGCTTTTCGATCTGGCCGACGGTTGTCATGGGCTGCCTTGCAGGGTTGCGGAGATAAAGCCATCTTGCGAGAGTGCATGAATCACGCCGCGCATCAAGTTATCTCTATTGGGTGGCAAACAGGATGTTGAATTCACGGCAAAAAATCTTTCAAAAACAATGCCTTGGCTTTTCGCCGCGAAATGATTATCTGCAAACGGTGTCGATGTCTTCTGCAATCAGATTGTGCTTCTCAGACAACGGGTAAATCTTCCATCCAGACGCTGAACCACGAATGCCACCGTCACACCCGCAACTCACTGCGCAATTCCGGGTGGCTCTCCAGCAGGCGGAAAAGGTTGATCACCGCCGCAACCGGCTTGGCCTGGCTGCGCTCATTGATCTGGCCGACGGTGCTCATGCCAATACCTTCCAGTGACCGCCCTTTTGCGGACCCACGTACTTCAGTTTGCCTTCTTTCACCAGTTTGGCGGTCGCAAGCTCTATGGTGCGCGGGGTTTTTCCGATCTCGGCAGCAACCTCGGTCAGGGTCAGGTTCGGGTTCAAACCCAGGATGCGGAGAATTTCAACGGGTGTTTTCACCGAAGTTTTCACCGAAGTTTTCACCGAAGTTTTCACCGAAGTTTTTTCGGTGAGCTCCGGTGCGGCAAACGCAAACTCCACCCAGAATCCGGTGCTATCACAGTCGAACTTCGGTGCCGGGCTGCCATAGTCAAGACAGGTGCGACACATCATGTCAATGCCGCGGCCCCAGGACTCGATCCTTCCGGCCAGAAAGAACGTCCGGGCGATGTCCGGATTCGCCGGTTGTGAGGGGTGCTTGCCCATGAGGCGCTCCATTGACCAGTCCGGCGGCAAGGCCCCGGCATTCCAGATCATCAGCTTGTCGCCATACACGCTGATCTGGATGGGAACCAAAGCGCCATAGTCCTTGTGGGCGATGGCATTGATCACCGCCTCGCGCAGGGCTTCCTCCGGCACCGGCAGACGCTCCAGGCGCTGTGCGCCCTCGTACGAAATGCCCGCACGCAGATACTTGGTCTGTAACAGATCCAGTGTCTTATCGATCTGGGTAAACAAGTCACCGCCAACCACGTCCTGGTAAAGCAAGGCGGAATCGGTTTGGAATAAACCAATCTTGACAGTGGCACCGCTTGTGAACTTCTCCGGGTCAGCATGGAAGAGCAACGTGGCCGCCCGCTTGAGATAGGGACCTTCGGTCAAATGCAGCTTTTCAACCAACACGGCATCGCTTTCGGCCAAGGCGTCAACACCCAGACGGCGGCTCTTGGCAGCCAGCTTGCGAAAATTCTTAATGGCCAGCGGGTCCAAATCTGCCTTGGTCACATACGGCACTGGCACACCGTCCCAGTGCCGCCCCAGCTTGCGGAGCAAAAACCGGTCCAACGCAGCGCCACGCAACTCCTGCTTGGTGCTTCCGCTACGCAAATGGTATTCGCCCTTGTAGCTGATCGGGCTGGGATAGGCGTCCACCTCAATTTCAAGCCAGTCAAGCCCAGCCTGCGTCTGCAGGTTGACCGCCACCACAATGCCCAGAATGTCGCGCACCTTGTTCGGAATATCGACCAGCAGTTTGGCGGCCCCCTCCACGCCCACCACTTCGCCATGATCGTTCTTGCCAATCACCAGAGTGCCGCCTTCGGCATTGGCAAAGCCGCAAATCCACTTCAGGTACTCGTCCCGCCAGGATTGCTTCCACTCGATGTTCTGGTTTTCTTTCATGGGCAGACTGGGTGTTTTTGTTTTATGGGGGAGCGCTGCTAAATAGGTTCATTGATACGGATTTATACACAGGTTTGCGGCGGGCTGCGCTCGTATACGCCATCACACCAGCCGAATCCTGCCCGTCAGCAGCTCTTGCATCATCCCCTGCTTGAGGGCGCGGGTCTTGTCGCGGCGGGCTTCCAGGGCGGTGAGTTCGGCGTCCATGTCGGAGAGGACGGTGGCGATGGCGGATTGCTCTTCGAACGTCGGTATTGAAATTTGAACTGTGGACAAAGCAGTGGCGCTGATGTGCACCACTGCATCGCCTTGCCCATTGCTAGCCTTTTGCGTGTTGATGGGCGTTGTGTTCAAGTAGTAGCCGAAGAAGATGGCGTTTGAATTGTCTAGTCGGAGAATGACGATGTCCCCTCCTGCATACGCTTCCACTTCATCCACGAACGCAACGCATTTGCCAATATCTTCCTTGGTCTCACCGGAGCCCGCAAAGCAAAGATCGCCTGTTTTGAGCCGCACCGCAGTTTGAGCCACTTGCGGCGAGATCCACGAATGAAACTGTTTGATGTAATCGCTGTGCCGCGTGTAAATCTCTCCGTACCGGATGCAACGCAAGTCACCACTGAGCGACTCGTCTTTTTTAACACCGCTGCCTTTCAGAAAGCGGCCAACATCCCCCAATCGCTTCACCTCCCACTCCCCAGTAAACCCCGGCAAGCGGGTCTGGCCGGTGAGGAGTTGCTGCATGGCGGCCTGTTTGAGGTCGCGCTTCTTGGCGATCAACGCATCCAGCTTGGACAGCAGGGCATCCACATCCGATAGGGCGGTGGCGATGGCGCGTTGTTCTGCAAGAGAGGGCAATGCTATCCAAAGCTGAGTGAGCTTTCCAACTGGCAGTTGCTTTAATGCGCTTCCCGTTTGCAGCATTTCTATCTGCTCTTGTGAGCCTTTCGAAATCATCGCATAGGCAAAGTAGCGGAAGAAAGTGCCTTGGCTCGTAGTATTTATGCGGACAATTTGGGCATTGATGTTGGATCCGATGTGGGCATCTGGAACAAGTGCAATTTGCCCGATGTCACCACGTGTCGTAATAAGTACGTCACCAGCTTTAAGGTGCCCTTTTTGTAGCTCCCTATGCTGGCTAACTGTTATGTACCGCATGTCTTCATCTGACACGGTCATATTGCGCACATTGTTGGCGCGAATAAATGAAACGCCGATTGGTTTGAAGTCGGAGGCCTTGGGATATTTGCTAGAGTAATTTCCATCTGAAATATCAAAATTCAAGCTCTTGAGCTGCTTCACTTCCCAATCCTCCGGGATCACCCCCACCTCGGTCTGCTTAAACCCTGCCCGCACCGCCGCGCTCATAACGCAACCCCGGTCACGCCATCGCCGGCATCACGAAGATTCAGTTCCATACAAACCCCATCTTCTTCAAATGCCCCTCCACCCGCGCCGCCAGCGTCTCCACCTCGGCGGCGAGCTGCGGAATCGGGGTGGCGTAGCGCTCGGCCAGTTGCTTGATGCGCCCGGTCAGGGCCTGGCTGACGCGGTCGAGTTCGCCTTGCACGCGGGCCTGCAACACGGCCAGCCACTTGTCATGCACCACCAGGGTCTGGATTTCTGCCGCGCTTAGCTTGCCGTATTGCGCAGCCACCTGGGCGTCCAGCGCTTTGCTGGCGTCTTTCACCGACTTGCTGGCGCTCATCTCCTGCTCGCTAAAGGCCAGATAGTCTTCGAGCAGCTTGCGTTCTTCGGCTGCGTCCTTGTCGCGCCTGATCTCTGCCAGCCGGGCCTTGGCGCTCACCTTGGTCAGCTTGCCCTTGTCGTTCTTGGCCTCCGCCAACAGGCCGTCTTCGCCACCGTGTTCTTCGTCCATCTCTTCCATCTGGCGGCCAAAGGCATCGCGCACGGCTTCGAGTTGCTCGATGGCGCTTTGCATGGGGGCGAAATAGCGGGCCACGACGAGCGCGGGCGGTATCAAATCGGTGTTGGGCTTGCCAGCCTGCACCGCACCGGCAGTGGCGCCCTGCACTGCCTGCCAGCCGTCGCTTGCGATCATCCACACATCGTCCTGCAGCGTCTCGGCCCAGTAGTCCATCAGGTGCTGGTAGACGCCATAGGGGTCGATCAGCGACGCGATTGCGCCGTGGCTGCGGAAGGTTTCCAGCAGGCTCTCGGACAGGGTTTCAATCAGCGCGTTGGGGCGCTGGCCTTCTCTGATGCCGGTCAGCAGCGGGGTGCTAGTTGCCATCCATTCGCCCAACAAGTTGCTGACCTGGGTATTGAAGGCGGTGAACTCGGGGTGGGCAAAGATGGCCGCCTTGACCTGCGCGGCGTCTACCCGGGGCAGGCAGTAGCCGGGGCGGCTGCTTGGCGCAAACAGGTCTTGCCGCACATGGGGGAACACCTGCCAGTAGGCGGCCAGGCCGTCGATGTCGGCCAGCGGGATGCCGCCCATCAAGTGGGCGGCGATGTCCTGCAGGTCTTCGGGGGAGGTAGAGTCGATGTAGCGCGGCAGGTTCAGGTTGAAATCGTTGGCCTGCACCTCGGCCAGCGGCACCATGCGGGCGTATTTGGGGGTTTCGATCTGGCGCGTGAAGCTGTCCACTATTCTGTGGATGTCCTGGGCGCGCAGGCGGTTCTTGTTGCCGTCCTTGATGAAGCCCTTGCTGGCGTCCACCATGAAAATTCCCTTGCGGCCGGCCGCGCCCTCCTTGTCCAGCACGATGATGCAGGCCGGAATGCCGGTGCCGTAAAACAAATTGGCAGGCAGGCCGATGATGCCTTTGACAAAGCCCTGCTGCAGGATGCGCTTGCGGATGCCGCCCTCGGCGCCGCCGCGAAACAGCACGCCGTGCGGCAGGATGACGGCGGCCTTGCCGGTGCTCTTGAGGCTTTTGAGCATGTGCAGCAGAAAGGCGTAGTCGCCATTCTTTTCGGGCGGTATGCCGTATTCAAAGCGGCCATACAGGTCGTTGGCCGGGTCCAGCCCGCTGGTCCAGGCCTTGGTGGAAAAAGGCGGGTTGGCGACGATGAAGTCAAAGGTCTTGAGGCCCACGGCGCTTTTGAAGTGCGGTGCTGACAGCGTGTTGTCTTGCCAGATTTCTGCCGTGGGGCAGTCGTGCAGCACCATGTTCATGCGCGCCAGGGCGCTGGTGGCGTTGTCCATTTCCTGGCCGTAGAGCGCCAGGTCCATGCCGGTGCGGTGTTTGGCCTCGTCGTGGGCTTTCAGCAGCAGCGAGCCGGAGCCGCAGGTGGGGTCGTAAATGCTCTGATCGGGGTGGCTGGCACGGCCCAGGTCGATCACCAGGGCCATGGTGCGCGACACCTCGGACGGCGTGTAGAACTGGCCCTTGCTCTTGCCCGATTCGGTGGCGAAGTGGCGCATCAGGTATTCGTAGGCGTCGCCCAGCAAGTCGTCGCCCTCGGCGCGGTTACTGCCAAAGTCCAGCCCTTCAAAGATGGACACCAGCTTGCTCAAGCGGTCCACCATCTCCTTGCCCTTGCCGAGCTTTTCTTCGTCGTTGAAGTCGGCCACGTTGATGGCGCCCTTGAGCGAATCGTTGGCGTCGGCCAGGCGACCGATGATCTTGTTGACCTTGTCGCCAATTTCCTTGTCGCCCTTGGCCGCCACCATGTCGGCAAAGCTGCCCCCGGCAGGAATGTCAATCAGCGCATTGGGGTTGCCGGCGTACTTGTCGGACACGTATTTGACGAACAGCAGGATCAGCACATAGTCCTTGTACTGGCTGGCGTCCATGCCGCCGCGCAGCTCGTCGCAGGATTTCCAGAGGGAGGAATAGAGTTCGGATTTTTTGATGGCCATGGAGGTAGTGCGCTGGGAGTGGGGGCCATCTTAGCTGGCGCCTTGCCAGCGGGGGGCATCGCAGTTGCGAATAGAATTGGTCCTCTTCGCGCGCCCTGCCCTGATGCAGGCCCTGCGCATCTCGCCGTAGCACAATGGATAGTGCGCATGCCTCCTAAGCGTGAAATACAGGTTCGATTCCTGTCGGCGGGACCAATGCCCCGGATTAGACCCCTGCGTGACCAGCCGAAGTACCAGCTTGCTGTCGAATGCGTGGCAATATCGTCCACAATGGAGGTAAGCGGTCAGCAGCGCAACCAACATTAGGACTAAGGGACCACGCCCATGGCTTCATCTTTCGCATCCGAAAAGGAAAAACGCGGTACCGCGGCCAGCAGCAGCATGTTCGAACTCCTGCTGTTCCGTCTGGGCCAACCCGGTGACAACAGCAAACACGAGCTGTTTGGCATCAATGTGTTCAAGGTGCGCGAAATCATGGTCATGCCCGAGATCACCTCCGTGGTCAACGCATCGCCCAATGTAATGGGCATTGCCAACGTGCGCGGACAGCTGATTCCGGTGATCAACCTGCCGCAAATCGTCGGTTGCACGCCTGCCAAGGGACTGGGCATTTTGCTGGTCACGGAGTTTTCCCGCACCACCCAGGCCTTTGCCGTGGAAGAAGTCGTGGAGATCGTGCGCCTGGACTGGAAGCAGGCGCTGTCTGCCGAAGGCACGGGCGGCGGTCTGGTCACCAGCCTGGCGCGGCTGGACGGCGACGGCAGCCGCCTGGCCCAGGTGCTGGATGTGGAGCAAATCCTGCGCGACGTATTCCCCGACCAGCACCGCAGCTTTAGCGAGGACCAGGTCATGCCCAAGGGCTCGATACCGCCGGGCTCGGTGATTCTGGCCGCCGACGACTCGGCCGTGGCGCGCATGATGATCGAGCAGGCCCTCAAGGCCATGAACCTTCCCGTGATCATGACCAAGAGCGGCAAGGAAGCCTGGGAGCGCCTGGCCAGCATGCATGCCCAAGCGACTTCGCAAGGCATACCGATCCGCGACCGTGTGGCCCTGGTGCTGACCGACCTGGAAATGCCGGAAATGGACGGCTTTACGCTGACGCGCAATATCAAGGACGACCCGCGCTTTGCCGGCATCCCGGTGATGATCCACTCCTCGCTGTCGGGCACCGCCACCGAGAATCACGCCAGAACCGCCGGTGCCGATGCCTATGTTGGCAAGTTTGTCGCCGAGGAGCTGGGCAGCAAGATTCTGGAAGTAGTTGCCCGGTCGCGCTAAGCGCTCTGGCCGCTGGCAGCAATGTCACGGGCCAGCGCCGCAATGCCTGCATCCGACAAGTCTTCGGTGGCAAAACTGGCGTGGGTAGAGCCTTCGGCGTGCTTGCTCATGGAGCGCAGGTAGAAGCGGTCGTAGTGCTGAGATAGCAACTCAGCCACCAGAGTAGCAAAATCCTTGGCTTGCGCCAGCCCCTTCCAGCGTGTCACGGTCTCGCCGCCACAGGATTCCTTCAGCCGCTCCAGCTGCTGCTCCAGCTCCGGGCCGCTTAAAAAATAGTCGTAGTCGCGCAGCAAAAACTGCACGCGCTGCTCCATGCTGGCCTGCACGCGCAACCAGTTGCCATCCTGTATGCCCTGAAACACGGCATCGGGCACGCGCAGCTGGCCTATGCGCTTGCTTTCAGACTCCACATAGACGGGCAGCGCCGGATCAAACTTCGCAAGCGCATCCAGCACCAGGGTCTCAAAACCCTTTTGCGAGGGCTGGGGCTGACCCGGCAGATCACCCAGAACCGAACCCTTGTGGGCGGCAAGCGCCTCCAGGTTCAGCACCTGCTGGCCCTGGGCCTGCATGGCCTCCAGGATGCGCGTCTTGGCGCTGCCGGTGGGCCCGGCCACTACGGTAAAGCGCAGCGCCTTGGGAGCTATATCGAGCTGCTCGATGACATGGCCGCGCCAGCTCTTGTAGCCGCCCTGCAGGCGCTTGGCCTGCCAACCGACCTCGCGCAGGATGTGGGTGAAGGCGCCGCTGCGCTGGCCGCCACGCCAGCAGTACACCAGCGGTGTCCAGCCCTTGGGCTTGTCGGCAAACAGGGTCTCGATGTGCATGGCGATATTGCGTGCCACCAGCACGGAGCCGAGCTTGCGGGCGTCAAAGGCCGACACCTGCTTGTACAGCGTGCCCACGGTGATGCGCTGCTGGTCGTCCAGCACCGGGCAGTTGATGGCGCCGGGAATATGGTCTTCGGCAAATTCGGAAGGGCTGCGTGCATCGAGAATTGCGTCGAACGCACCGAGCTGATCCACAGTCGCACGGGTATGATCAATTGAAGTCAATGGGTGTCCCGTTGCAGGTTGAATCAGAACAGCAATTTTATGTCGAACATCACGCCCCCCTCCCCCGCATCCAATCCCGCCGACGCGGCCCCCATTCGCCTCACCGAGTTCAGCCATGGCGGCGGCTGCGGCTGCAAGATTGCACCAGCCGTTCTGTCGCGCCTGCTGGCCAACGTGAACATGCCGTTGCTGCCGCCCGACTTGTTGGTGGGCACCGAGAGCAGCGACGACGCCGCCGTCTATCGGCTGAACGACCAGCAGGCCATCATCGCCACCACCGACTTCTTCACGCCCATAGTCGACGACCCTTACGACTTTGGCCGCATTGCAGCCACCAACGCGCTCTCCGACGTCTACGCCATGGGCGGCACGCCGCTGTTTGCGCTGGCCCTGGTCGGCATGCCGCTGGGCAAGATTCCGGAAGAGTCCATCCGCCTGATCCTGGCCGGTGGTCAGGACGTGTGCAAGGCAGCGGGCATTCCGATTGCCGGCGGCCACAGCATCGACACGCTGGAGCCCATTTACGGGCTGGTCGGCATCGGCCTGGTGCACCCCGACAAGGTGAAGCGCAACAACCAGGCACAGGCCGGGGATCTGCTGATCCTGAGCAAGCCGCTGGGCGTGGGCATGCTGTCGGCGGCTTTGAAAAAAGGCACTCTGTCCAAGGAAGGTTATGCCGACATGGTGCGCTGGACCACCAAGCTCAACACCCCCGGCATCGCGCTGTCTTCCATGGACACGGTGCACGCCATGACCGACGTCACCGGCTTTGGTCTGGCCGGGCATTTGCTGGAAATTTGCCGTGGCTCTTCGCTGGCGGCGCAGGTGAACTTTGATACGGTGCCGTTAATCCCTCTGGCCGCCGAGATTGCGCAAGCCGGAGTCGCCACCGGTGCCTCGGCGCGCAACTGGGATGGCTATGGCAGCAGCATGGTGCTGCCCGAAGGCTTTGAAAAATGGAAGCAGAACCTACTGTCCGACCCGCAAACCAGCGGCGGCCTGTTGATTGCCTGCGCGCCGGAAGTGGCACAGCAGGTGCTGGAGCTGCTGCGTTCACAAGACTTTGGCGATGCGGCGGTGATTGGCAGCTTGGCTGCCGGTGCGGCGCAGGTCGTGGTCCGAACCCCGCTTTAGAAACTGGAGTTGCCCCGCACCTCACCTGATGGTCAGAAGCGCGTTGTCAATTGGGTAAGCCAGGCGGGCGATTGGTCGACCAGCCATGCCTCAATGAATTTGTCCGTGCCCGAGAGAATAAGGACCGCCAGTGAAACCATGCTGGCTCCCAGCAGGACCTTTCCCATCTTGCCCACCTGCATGAGCTTGCCACGCATCTTTAACATCGCTCCGCGGGAAACGTAAGCCAGCGCCACCACCGGCAGCGCCGCACCGGCCCCGAATATCCCCATCAGCAAGGCAAGCTGCGGCAGGTGCGTGCCTTGGCTGGCCAGCACCACCGCCGCACCCAAAGTGGGCCCAACGCAGGGGCTCCACACAACACCCAAGACCAGGCCAATGAAGAACTGTCCCCATAGTCCGTCGATTCGCATGCGTGCGATCCACTTGTCACCGGCGTTGGCAAATCCGGATGTGCCGGTTGCAAAGCGCTGCTGCAATTTGCCGGACATCAGCACCAGCCCCAGCAGCCCCAGCAGGACAGCCCCCAGTGTTCTAAAGACGGATGTGTCAATGTCCAGCGCTGAACCGGCCCATGCCAATGCGGTTCCAATCACGGCATAGGAGATGGCCAATCCTGCAGCCAAGGCCAGGGGCGCGCGTGGATGGGCGTTGACCGCCGAACCCAACAGAATCGGAATGATGGGAAGCACGCAGGGCGACAGTGTCGAAAGCAGCCCCGCCAGGAATCCGAAGCCGTAGGAGCCGAGCCCGAAGTCCATCAGTTGAGCGTTTTCTTGATCAAGCCTTCCAGGCCTTCCGGGCTGGTGTCGCCGACCGAGCGGCCGACTTCTTGCACTCCCTTAAAAGCGACGAGCGTGCTTTGCATGCTCACCTTGAACTTCTTGAGGATGGGCTTGTCTGTGTCGAAATCGAGGGTCATGAGCGTGACATCCTTGTAGGCAGGCTGCTGCATGAGGCTGCCAATGATGGGCCTTTGGGCCTTGCAAGTTGGACACCAGGTGGCACTGATGTCCAGCACGACGGGCTTGCCAGATGCGGTGAGCGCATCAAATCCAACTTGGCTGAAAGGTTTGATCTCGCCGGCCATGGCCAGAGACATGAAGGAGGCGAGTGTGATGACGACAGCGCTTTTTACGAAGTGCATGATGGGTTTCCTTGGTTGAGCTTGCTTGCGCAGTGTCGGTTAGTCCCACAGCGGGTGTAGTTCTTACAGCGGAACGAAAATTTCTTTGCCTTTGCACTGACGCCCCCGCGTCACAATACCCGTCGATGCCGAACAAAAAGGGATGCGCAATGATTAAGGTAGTGGTTTTTGATGCCTACGGCACGCTGTTCGACGTTTATTCAATCGGAGCGCTGGCTGAGTCCCTGTACCCAGGGAATGGTCCGACGATTGCGACTCTGTGGCGGGACAAGCAGATCGAATAAACCCGGCTGATCACCATGTCCGATCCTCAAGGGCCGCAAGGAAGTCGCTACTACCAGTCGTTTTGGGATCTCACGCGTGCATCCCTTCGTTACACACTGGATGGGTGAATCGGCAGGATTTACCGTTTGAAGCCATTGGACCGCGACCAAGCTACGTCGGATCCGATTTGACCAAAGTCTTGGAAGTCATAGGCTTCACGGCAGGCGCCTGAGCTGCAGCATCGCAAAACGGAACTGGCGTGTTCACGCCGAGCAGAGGACCGGTCCACCATATGTCATGCCGCGGGGGTGTAATGTGCGCAGGGCAACCCCGACAGACGGCATAGACGAACAACTTTGGAATGGAGAATTCACTTGAGCCTGCTAAGCGACATCAAAGGCCTTTTAGGGTCGACCCAGCAACACGCCCGGCATCAGGAGGATCTGCTGACTTCCTTGCTGGTGATGGCCTGGATGGTCGAGGCCAGGGATCCGTACACAGGCGGCCACCTGTGGCGTGTTTCTCAATTCTCACAATTGCTCGCCACGCGTGCAGGCCTGGCCGACGGCGATGTGTCGCGCATTACAGTGGGTGCCTTTTTGCACGACCTCGGAAAAATCAGCGTCCCCGACCACATTCTTGGCAAAAAGGACCGGCTGACCGACGAGGAATACGCCGTCATCAAGACGCATCCCGATGTGGGATGGCGCATGTTGTCCAGTCATCCGTTGGCCAAACTGGCCGAGCAAGCCATTCGCGCGCACCACGAAACACCGGATGGGCGGGGCTATCCACTAGGTCTTGCAGGCAAGGACATCGCAATAGACGCGAGGATTGTTGGCATCTGCGATGCATTTGATGCCATGACCAGCACGCGCCCCTATCGCAAGGGGATGCCCGTGCCCCAGGCGCTGGACATCATCGAGAAGAACCTGGGCTCCCAGTTTGATCGCGCAATGGGCGAGCGATTTGTGGCCTTGGGTCGACAAGGCGAATGCGACCACATCGTGGGGCACAGCGATTCAGGGATCCCCTTGCAGGTCTGCCTGATGTGCGGACCGACCATTGCCGTTGCGCGTTCACACGCGCCGGGAATGAATCTGTACTGCCCGACTTGCACCGGTGAGTATGAAACGCACGCTGTCGGCACCAAGTTGGAGTTGGTGGCCACGGGCAAAAAAGGTTCGCCAGCTGATCTGGAACCCAAACTTGACCAGGACGTCATCAACGATGTGGTCAGAACCGCCGCACGTGCGCTGCTGGCATAGTGAAGATGAAGTTTTCCTCGGTATTACTGATGGTGGGGCCACTCTTCACTCCGAAATTTCAAACCGGTACCCGACCCCGTATACCGAGGCGATGTAATCTCTTCCTGGCTCAACAGCCTGAACCTTCTTGCGCGGGTTTTTGATGTGGGTGTCAATGGCCCGGTCACTGATGTCTCGTTGGCTGTCGTGCACGCTGGCCAGCAGTTGGTCGCGCGAGAAGACCCGACCCGGGCGCGCCAGCAAGGTTCTGAACATCATGAATTCAATCCGCGTCAAGGGCAGCCATTGGCCCAGCCAACTGATTCGGAAGCAAGCATCTTCCACCACCCAGGGCCTCGGCGATGTCTTTACCCTGCCGCCGGCACGGCGCAACAGGGCGCGCACACGTGCCACCACCTCGCGCGGTGCAAAGGGCTTGCATACGTAATCATCGGCGCCGGTGTCCAGGCCCAGAAGGCGGTCCAACTCGTCCACGCGCGCCGTCAGCATCAGGATGGGCACATCGCTGAACGCGCGCACCGCTTTGCAAACGCCAATGCCGTCCAGTCCCGGCAACATCCAGTCCAGGATGACGACATCGGGGGCATGTTGCGCAATGTGTTGCACCGCATCGCGTCCATCGTAGACCGGTGTCGCTTCATATCCATCCGCGCGCAAATAGCTGAGCAACAGCTCCGATATTTTGCGGTCGTCTTCGACAACCAATACGCGGCTTATGGTTTGCGTATTCATGCCGCGTTGTCTCCCATCATGGGCAGTTCAATGACAAACTTGACCCCGCCCCTGGGGGATGCCTCGGCCCGAACGGTGCCGTGATGGGCCTTGGCAATCTGTTGGCAAATCGCAAGACCCTGACCACTGCCACCGGCCTCACGCCCCCTGGCGGGGTCGGCCCGATACAAGGGCTCAAAAATGCGCATCAGATCATCCGTTGGTAGGCCCGGCGCTGTGTCCTCCACGCTGAGAATGACCTGGCTATCGTCAGTACGAATTTCCACCAGCACCTGCCCCGGTGCATCGGTATAGCGCAGGCTGTTGTCCAGCACATTGCCCAGCAATTGCTCCATGCGCTTGGCATCTCAACGCACCATCACCGGACCCTCAGGCTTGCTCTCCACGCAGAGTGCCAAGCCTTGCTGGCTCGCCCGCAGTGCAAAGCGCTGCACGATGCCTTCAACCAGCGTCACCGCATCCATCTCTTCGAAGTAGCAAGGCAAGGCCCGCAAGTCGGCCATAGCCAGCAAGTGCAAGTCGTCTACCAGCGCGCTGAGTTGCAGCACTTCTTCGCGCAAGGAAAAAATAGCCGACGGCGACATCGCGATGATGCCGTCAATCAGCGCTTCAATTTCACCACGCAGCACGGTCAGCGGGGTGCGCAATTCGTGCGACATGTCGGCGATCCACCGGCGACGCGAGGTCTCCAGTTGCTGCAGCCCTTCGGCCATGCGGTTGATGTTGCGCATGGTGTCACCGATCTCGTCCGCACGGCGCGTGCCGAGTCGGGTTTCAAACGCCCCTTGCGCAATCCGTTCAGTGGCGGCCTGTATTTCAATCAGGGGGCGCACCCAGTGGCTGGCAACCCAGCGGGCGCTGAACAGGGCAGCCACCAGCAATACGCCTGCCACCACCAGGATGCTTCGGTACTGCGAACTCAGAAACCGCGCCTCCACATCATCAGGCACCGGTTTGAGCTTTAGCATGTGCACCACCGCTACCGCCTTGCCTTGAAAAAAGACCGGCCGCTCCACGTTGGGGCCCTCATCGGCTGTAAGCGATTTCCCAAAGAGTGCTTGACCGTTGGGGGCATAGAGCGCGACCCGGTCCTTGAAGGCGTCAATGCTGTCGATCGGCGGCGGAGGCGGGTGGTTGGGGCCCAAGAAACCTCCTGGTTCCGGACGCTCGATCGGCGGCAGCAGGGGTCTGCTTGGCAAGGCCCCCTGCCCCTGCCCGAACTCCCGCAGCAGTACGCCTAAATCCACGCCCTGTGCCGCCAGGGCATCCAAACCACCCGCCGCTTCAGCGCGCGATGACTCCATGACGGCGAAACTTTCAAGACGCTCCACATCGCGGCTGGCCATGAGGATTTCCCCATATTTTCACCACATTGATTTTCCACAATCTCACCACGGCAATGCAGCTGCTTGCCGACAACCCCGGAGTCACCTCATGGAATTTCATCGCATTTTTTCCTTGTCCCTTGGCCGCGTGCAAGTCGCTCATCAGTGGCAAGGACTGCAGCTTCACCTCCCCGCAGGGCACCGTGGCCGGAACCTGCTGGGCGCCCGAGGGCAAGCCCCTGGCCTGCAAGCCTAAAGGTGCGCCCGGTGGCGGCGCGGCACCACAGATTTAAGCAACTGGAAATCACCCATTTTCCATTTCATTCCTTACCCTCTGGCAATCGCAGCCGCAGCCGTCATGACTTTGAGTGCCTGCGGTGGCGGTGGAAGTTCTACTGCAACGACGACCACGACGACAGAGACCGGCACCAGTTCCAGCACGGCCGGCGTGCTGTGCAGCTACAGCAGCAGCGTGCCCTACAGCGGCGCCACCTTGAGCACCAACGCCACGGCGGCCTGGTCCTGCAGCAGCACCTTGCGCTCAATCACGGCCAATGGTCTGCCGGATCACGCCATCGGCACTTTTCCAAACGCCAACAACCCCAACACGATCACGGCGCAGAACGTATCGGCTTCTGTGACCTTGGCACCGACCAAGACCTCGGTGGCTACATCTCGCACCGGACCCATGGCCAAGCCCGGGATGGCCTTGAATGGCATCATCTTTGATCCGGGCACTGCCGGTACCTGCGACAACACGGGCGCTGTCTGCGACTTGGGGCAGGGCACGGGTGCCTGGAATATTGAGGCCCTGGGTCAGAGCGCTTTCCGCTTTGGAACGGACAGCAACAACGCGCATGTGCAGCCCCAGGGCACCTACCATTACCACGGCATTCCGGAAGGATTTGTCACCAAGCTCAACAAAGGCAATGCGATGAGCCTCATCGGTTGGGCGGCGGATGGCTTTCCGATCTATGCACGCTACGGCTACTCGGTGGCCACCGACGCCAGCTCTTCCCTCAAGGTGATGACGAGTAGCTACCGCACCAAGGCCAGCCCGGACGTCAACCGACCTGCGACCAGCCTCTATGCCATGGGCACCTTCACGCAGGACTATGAATACGTGGCGGGACTGGGCGATCTGGACGAGTGCAATGGCCGCACCGGTGTCACGCCCGAATTCCCCAAGGGCATCTACCACTACTTCGCCACCGACACCTTCCCCAACCTGCAGCGCTGCGTGAAGGGCAGTCTGTGACGTTCCTGCGCCAATGGCTGCTCGCCTTCCTGCTGGCATGGGCTTCGGTGCCTGCCGCACAGGCCCACCTGGTGGTGTCGCAGCGCGGAACGCTGAACATCGTGGGGGATGGGGCCTACATGGTGCTGTCGCTCCCCGTGTCCGCATTGACCGGCTTTGATGACAACCGGGACGGCCTGTTGTCGGTCGGTGAATTGCGTGCGCATGCCGCAAGCATCGAGTCGCAGATCCAGCGGGGCGTGACGCTTGGCAGCAGCCAGGGGCCAAGCCGGCTCGAAGGCGTCATGCCCAATACCGAGGCACCGGCGCTGACGAGCAAATAGAGCACATCGCGGTCACGCGGGGCGCGGAGTCGCAGCTCATCACCTTGACGCCAGAGCATCCTCAGGGGTCTGTCTTTCCCTCGGCCTGGGCCACCTTTGCCACCCAGGTTCGGCTCGGTGCCTTCCATGTGCTGTCGGGTGCGGACCACCTGCTGTTTTTGCTGGTGGTGCTGGTGGCCTGCGTTGGGTACGGCCTGTCCGTGCCCTCCAGTCTGGTGGAACCCGCCATTGCCGCCACCATCGTGGGCATGGCGGTGTTTGACCGCGCCTTGATTCATGGACTCGGTCTGGCCGGCGCCTTGACCGACCTGGGTCTGGATGGCATGGGCCGGGCCTTGAGCCTGGTTGGGAGTCTCCACCACATGGGCCAAAGCGCAATATATGCAATCCTACTTTGGCTTCACTTCAGCACAGTCCCTGACGAGGGGCCATGCAGTGTATGCACCGGCATCTGGCATACGCGATGTCAGTACCAGCAAGTTCTTCAGTCCTCCATTCTTAATGTGAGACTTTATGAAACCAAACACAGATCCCCCACTGGCACCCGTTCAGCCAATCAGGCAGTAATTTCCTTGGCCGCAATGGTGTAGCGGAAACTGTCGGGCGCCAGTTCGTCAAAGCGGCCGCTGGCATTTTCGCCTTGCGGATACATCAGGAAGGGCAGCGTGCCTGGACGTGAATAATTCGGCAGCTTCAGGTCGTGCGCCGTATTCCAGCCCACCCAGTTGCCTTCCCAACTGCCGAACAAGGCCTTGTTGACAGGTGCTGCCACCGGGTTGGTCTTGTCCTTGATCCAGTCCGGCGTTTCCTGGCGCATCACCTTGAGTACATCGGCCGGATCCATCGCCACCCAGCCGTAAGCTTTGAGGAACACTTCGGCGCGGCAATGCTGGGCACCCTTCAGGCTGGCCGAGTTGCCGCCCAGCTCCTTGTAGCCAAAGGCCGAGGGCGCGACGCGGATGCCGTAGATGTCCCGCGCTGGAACTCCGACCGAACGGCACAGGCCGACAAACAGCGCGTTCAAGTCGGCGCACTTGCCGCCCAGATTACCGCTCTCCAGCAAGGCTTTGATATCGCCCACACCACAACCACGTGTGCTCGGTTCGCGATAGGCACTGTCCACCACCCATTGGTAGATGGCGCGCACTTTTTCCACATCGCTTTGGGCGCCATAGGTTGCCTTCTTGGCTGTGTCGAGCACGATGCCGTCCAGGGGCAGCAGCTCTGAGGCTTGCAGATTGAACTTTAGCAGCGCCGGGTCTTCGTGCACNAGGCCCTTTTTTGACCAATCGACAGCGCGGTTGCGGGTCTGCACCGTGCTGGTCAGCGCCAGCGTGGGCGCGGCCACCGAGTCGGCAAATTCAACGTACAGCATGCGCCCACCCTGGGCCGCGTCAGACACCAGGTGGGCAGCGGTAGCATTGCCGGTCCAGCTGTTGCCCAAGCTGACCTGAAAATCGGTGTTCAGATCGGGCACCGGCAGCCACAGGCGCGTGATGCCCTTCGCTTCGGCCACCTTGACGGTGGTGGTGAGCTCAAACGTGCGCCAGCCCTGCACCTGGGGCTCAAAGTGGCGCTCGCCGGCAAAGGCGCGGTTGGACAATGCGGTGGCGGCAAGGGCAGCGCCTGCGGCTTGCAGAATGTGGCGGCGTGAATAGGTCATGTCGGTTTGTGATGGATAAGGATAAAAATGCGCAGGACTACAGAAAGCCTTCCAGCTTTTTCTGCGTGGCTGGGCTGCCCCAGTCCAGCTCGCCCTCGATACGGAGTACTGCGCGGCCCGCGGAGTTGACGACAAATGTAGTCGGAAAACTGTGCACGCCCCAGGCGCGGGCTGCTTCGCCATAGGAATCGCGCAGCATCGCCAGCGAAAGCGCCTGCTCATCGCGAAAGCGCCGCACCGGCTCGCGCCCCTCCTTGAAGTTGATGGCCAGCACCTTGAGCCGCAGCGCACGCAGGTCGCTTTCCAGCAACTCGAAAGACTTCATTTCTGCGCGGCAGGGCTCGCACCAGCTGGCCCAAAAATTCAGCAGCACCGGCCTGCCCCGCTCGTCGGCCAGACTCCAGGGCTGGTCCTCCAGATCGGGCAGTTCCAAACTGGGTGTGACGCGAGCTGCCGGCCAGGGCAGCCAGCGTGCGCCCTTGGCAACCGATGACACCGATGCAACCATTCCCGCGTTCTGCGCCGCCGCACTGGCTACGGGTGCGGCCAGCGCGGCGGCGCCCAGATAGCGAAAAAGCTGGCGGCGGTTCGCAGCGCTGACCAGGGGACGCATCAGCGCGCCAGCGTTTTGCTCAGCGCGGTCTGCTGCAGATACAGCCAGATCAGACCGGCGCCCAGCAGCAGCACCGGTATCAGCGAGCCGATGTTCAGCCAGTTCCAGCCCTGGGTGGTGACCAGGGCACCGGAGGCAAACGAGGTGACGGCCGTGGTGGCAAAGACACAGAAATTGATGCTGGCCTGGGCGCGGTCTTTTTCTTCCGGCAAATAGCCCCGCATGGACAGCGTGGTGCTACCGGTGAACAGAAAGTTCCAACCCACGCCCAGCATGCACAGCGCCAACAGAAATTGGTCCGGCGACTGACCGGTGAGGGCCACGGCAATGCAGGCCAGATTCAGCAGTACGCCCACGCCCATCACCGGCAGGGCGCCAAAGCGCTGGATCAGGCTGCCGGTAAAAAAGCCCGGCGCAAACATGCCAATCACATGCCACTCCAGCACCCAGGCCGTGCTGCTGAATGGCAGGCCGCAGGTCTGCATGGCCAGGGGCGTGGCCGCCATCAGCAGGTTCATCACGCCATAGCTCAGCGCGGCCGAGAGCAGTGCAATAAAGAACACCGGCTGGCGCAACAGCGCGCCCAGGGGCCGTCCCTTGGCTGCGGCGGCATTACGCGGCGGCAGCGGCGCAAAGCGGATCAGCGAGATGATGGCCAGCGACACCAAGGCCACCAGCGCCAGCGCCACATAGGCACCGGCAAAGTCGATGTCCAGCAGCTTGCGCGTGCGCAGGGCCAGGTTCGGGCCTATGACGGCACCCATCAAGCCACCGGCCATGACCAGCGACACCGCCTTCTCGCGGAAGCTGGCGGCGCACAGTTCGACCGCGGCAAAGCGGTATAGCTGGGCATTCGCGTTGTAATAACCAGCCACCACGGTGGCCGTCACCAGCAGCCAGAAGGACTTGTCCAGCACCGCCCAAGCGCCCAGGGCGGCCGCCAGCAGGGCCACCAACAGGCCCAGCTGAAACGAGACCTTGCGCCCAAAGCGCGCCTGCGAGCGCGCCACCAGGCCGGTGCACAGCGCACTGCCCACCACATAACCCACCACCGGCAGAGTAGCCATCCAGGCCACGGGCGCCAGGCTCAGGCCCACCAGCCCGTTGATGGCAATCAAGGTGACATTGTTGGTGAGGTAAAGGCCTTGCGCCAGGGCCAGCAGCCAGAGATTTCGGTTCATGGGTTTATATTTATTGTGGTGGGGCGTAGATTATTGCAGCGCGGCAAAGCCCAGGCAGGCTAAGGTGTCAGTCGCAGACTGCCGGGATCCAACGCAAACACCGGCTGGGTATGGGCCAGCCCGTCGTGCAGGTAGCCGCTGATCCAGGGCACATCGGGATTCATGCCACCCGGCGGCGGCGCCAGGCTGTCGCACACAATCACATCCACCAGTCGGTCCACCAACAGCACCAGCTTGCGGTCCGCACCGTGCACCACGATGGCGACTGCAGCGGCCGGGTCGGACATGGGCGCCTGGCCGCTCAGCCGACAGCCGTCGTACACCGGCAGCACAACCAACTCGCCGTCCAGCATCACCTTGAGCAGGCCTACCGTGTCGGAAGCAGCCACCGGCGCGCCCAGCGTGGCTGCCGACACCGCCTCAATCACATGCTTGCTGGCCAAGGCAAACAGCATCGCGCCGCATTGCACCACGCCGAAGTGCGCACTGCCAGCACCTGGGCTCGCCTGTGGCAGGATCGGGCTGGTGTGGCGCTGCGGGGCCGGATCGACCGCCGCCAGTAACACCGAGCGCACCTCATCCCGGTAGCCGTCCGAGGTCTTGAATTCGCGGTAACCCTGGCTCTGCGCCAGGCCCAACAAATAGCTGCGTCCCTGCCACTGGCAGGCGGCGTCGGCCACCCCGGTCTGCAGCGCGCTGGCAAAGTCAGGCAGCTCGCCCACGGAAACATCGGCATGGGTACTGGCCAGCACCCGGCCCTCGCGGTCGACAAAAAAGCCCCACGCAGCGGCACCCAACGGCAGGGAGTCCTGCAGCATGGCGCGCAATTCATCGCGGCAGTTGAAGGCCAGTGCAATGCCGCCCAGGGGTCGCTCGGTAACGGGTTGGCGAATCGGCGCGCAATACAGGTAGGTGGCCTCGCCATCGGCCAGCGCGTGTGGCTGCATGGCAGACACGGCATAGGCCTGGGTTCCCTTGAGCGCCAGGGTGTTCTGCAGCAGCTCCGCCGGAATCGCGCTGTTGGCGGCCAGACTTTGCGGATCCCTGGACACCGCAAGAATGCGGCCCTGGCGGTCAAACAGGGCGACGCGCCGGTACACGGTGTACAGGCTGTTGAGCTGGGCCAGGATCTCGCTGGCGCGCTGCACCGACGGCTCCGACGACCCCGCCTCCAGCGTCTGCAATAGGGAGGCAAACTCTTCCGACAGCGCCCACCAGCGGCAGTCATTGGCGCGCTCGTAGAGGTTGCGGTCCATGATGTCAACGGCCAGCGCGGCGTGCGCTGCCAGCTCGGCGCGCCGCCCCTGCAACAGCAGATGCTTCAATTCCAGAATGGCGCCGTCAAAGGCCGCTATGGTTTGTTGGCTGGTGCGCCCGATTTCGGCAAACACCGGCCCCAGCGCCGCGCTCGCCGTGTTGCTTGACTCGTTGAGCTTGCCGTTCCAGATTACGCGGTTCAGGTCTTGCTCGATAGCCCTCGCCCGCGCAATGATCTGCTGCAGTTCGGCGTTGTTCAGTTCGATCTCGATTACGCCCGTAGCGTCCGTCACGCTGACATCTGGGTCGGCATCAAAGGCTTGATCCAGCCGGACCAGGGCCAATGCGGTCCAACCCGGCCCGCCATAGCCCTGGTAGCCGCGCGTGTGGCAATGCGCAAACAGATAGTCCGCCCCGCGGTGCCGCAGCAGGCCCTTGGACTGCGCGACAGGCGGCAGCTCCACGCACTCCCGGTCTGAAAACGTGGCATCGCTGCAGACCACCACGCGGGACTTGCCATCGAGCAGAAGCAGACCGGTGTTCGCCGCCTGCAGGGCCTTGAAGATGGACCGCAGTTCTGACTGCAGGTCGAATTTGAGCACCACCGCACCACACACCGAACCCTCGGGCGAGACGATGCGGTGGGCATACAGCAGCACAGGGCCCGCAGCCTTGAATAAGCCGCTTTGGCCATAGGCCTCCACGTAGCCACTCTGTGCCAGGGCCTGACCCCACCAGACTGGGGCCTCGGTGGCTTGGTCGTTGCGAGCCTTCAGCGACAACAGAATCTGCGCCGAAGCATCCAGCACCAGAATGTCGTCGTAGACGGTGTACTTGTTGCGGTACTCGGTGAGACGCGCCTGCAAGCGATCGCGCGAGCGCTGTTCCGGTGCCAGAACAAAGCCCACCAACGGCGCATCGGTGGCAATAAAACCGACGTCGGCGGTGCGTTCAAACAGATTGCGCACCAGAATGTCGATCGCCACCTGGGCCCGCGAGGCCAGGTCGTGCTGGCAGTTGGCCCAATGCGTTTGGGCAATCTGCTCCACCATTTCGGCGGCCAATTGACCGAAGGCGGAGCGGGTGTGCTCCAGCGTCGCAATAAAGCCCACCGACTCCGGCGGACTGACCACGCGCGCCGTGGTCTCAATCACTTTCCAGCTGAGGTCCAGCCGCTTGAGCGACTTTTCCAGCTTTTGCAGGGCGTGCATGCGCGGCGCAACGACTTCTGTGGCGGTGTTCATCCTAGACTTTGTTGTAGTTAGATGGCCTACACAAGCAATAAACGCACCAGATTGGCGCAGCATGCACGCGCGTCAGACCGCCATGCGCAGGCGCCGGGCCGCCTCTTCGGACTGCGCGTCGTCAATCTCGCGCATCAGACCGCCCACATCCACCGCTGCCTTGCTGCGGACAAAGCGACCCGTCAGCACCATCTCGTTGGACAGCAGTCCGGCCACATACAGGCCCCAGATTTCCGGGCCAAAGTCGGTGCGCAGCAGGGCCGGGGCAAACTTGCCAAAGAAGTCGGCCAGGTTGGCGACGTCGCGCAGCAGCATGCGCTGGGCGTGGTTGTTGCCTGCGGCGTCCACCGCTTGCGGCAGATCGATGATGACCGGACCGTCTGCCGCCAGCAAGATGTTGAACTCGGACAGATCGCCGTGAATGACACCGGCACAGAGCATGCGCACCACCTCGGCAATCAGCGTGGCGTGGTGCGCCAAGGCCTGGGCCTCGCTAAAGTTCACGTCGTTCAGGCGCGGTGCCGCGTCGCCGTCGGCATCCACCACCAGCTCCATCAGCAGCACGCCGTCATGAAAGTTAAAGGGTTGCGGCACCCGCACACCGGCACCGGCGAGTCGGTACAGCGCATCCACCTCGGCACTTTGCCAGGCCGCCTCCTGCTCCTGGCGGCCGAACTTGCTGCCCTTGGCCATGGCGCGGGCCGAGCGGGAATTCTTGACCTTGCGGTTCTCGGTGTAGTCCACGGCCTGGCGAAAGCTGCGCTGCGTGGCCTCCTTGTAGATCTTGGCGCAGCGCGTCTCATCGCCGCAGCGCACCACATAGACCATGGCTTCCTTGCCGCTCATCAGCTGGCGCACCACGCTGTCGATCAGGCCTTCGTCAACAAGGGATTGCAATCTGGGGGGTGGTCTCATGTACCGATTGTGCGCCTAGGTTTCACCGCCGGACCGTCCCAAGGGGAAACGCTCCCCCTTGGGGGGCAGCGCACTACACGCAGTGAGAAGCGTGGGGGCCTAATCCCCAATGCGGAAAAAGTCTACCGACTGCTGCAGCTGCTCGGCCTGGGCCGACAGCTCCTCGCTGGTAGCAGCCAACTGTTCGGAAGCGGAGGCGTTCTGCTGGGTGGCCTTGCTGAGCTGGCCCATGGCGCCGCTGATCGACTCCACCGAGCCGCTTTGCTCCTGGCTGGCCGCTGCAATCTCCTGCACCAGCTCACTGGTCTTGCGAATGCTGGGCACAATTTCATCGAGCAATGTGCCGGCGCGCTCGGCAGTGGCCACGCTGCTGCCGGCCAGTTCGCCAATCTCCCGGGCCGCCAACTGGCTGCGTTCGGCCAGCTTGCGTACCTCGGCGGCCACCACGGCAAAGCCCTTGCCGTGCTCACCCGCCCGTGCGGCCTCGATGGCCGCGTTGAGCGCCAGCAAGTTGGTCTGGTACGCAATGTCGTCAACGATGCCGATCTTGGCCGCAATCTGCTTCATGGCCACCACGGTCTGGGCCACGGCCTCGCCGCCCTCGGTGGCCTCGCGGCTGGCCTTGGTGGCCATGCCGTCGGTCACGCGGGCGTTGTCGCTGTTATGGGCGATCGAGGAAGACATGGCATCGACCGATTCCGAGGTCTGGTCGACGCTGGCAGCCTGCTCGCTGGCAGCCTGCGACAGCGAGGTGGCGGTGGCACTGACCTGGTTGGCTGCGCCGGTCAGCGCCTCGGTGGCGGCGCGCACTTCGCCCAGCACCCGCGCCAGGCTGTCGGCGGTGGCATTGGCATTGCCAACGACCTGACCGAACAGACCGGAATATTGGCGCTGGATGCGCTGCGTCAGGTCGCCCTCGGAGAATGCCGCCAGCAGTTTGGCAACGTCCTGCAAGCCCTGCTCGCTGGTGTCCATCAACTGATTCATGCCCGATGACATCGAGGCAAAAAAGCCGGCCTTTCCCTGCAGGGACAAGCGCTTGCTGAAGTCTCCCTGCTCGGCTGCACCGACCATATGCGCCAGCTCCTGTTCCGAGGCCAATTCTTCGGTGCGGTCCAGCCAGTGGGTGACTCGGCCTATGGATTCGCCCGACTCGGAACTGATGGGTTTGGCCAGCAGCCGGATATGGCGTCCATCCAGGTCCAGGTCGACCGCGTCGGCCGAAGCGATGGCTGCGTCAAAACGCGCGGCCTGTTGCTGGCTGCGAAACAGCGCGCTAAGCGGCTTGCCCAACAAGGCTTCCAGCCGGAAGCCTGGCCCACCCAGTTTTTGCATCAGCAAGGTCGCCGCCGGTGTGGCATGAACCAGCAGTCCACCGGCATCGGACACGGTGACGCTTTCCGGCAGGCTGTCTAGCGCCCTCTTGATGCGCAGGTTCTGGCTCGCCACGGTTTGCTCACGCTCCTGAGCGACCTGCTTTTCACGGGCCGTCTTTTGCTCCTGCAAGACCTTGTCTTCCATGCTGGTGAGCGAGGCATTGGTCCTGCGCTGCGACTCCAGGAAGCCGCCACGCAACCCGGTGGTCTGGGCCTTGCGCCGGTAATGCCCGTTGGCGGCATGACCCAGTGCGGTGGCCTGTTCGCGAAAGCAGGCTTCAATCTGGTCCAGCATGTCGTTCATGTTCCAGCACAACTCGCCGAGTTCACTGCCCTCGGCAATGCCAGTCAGGCGCTGCTCAAACTTGCCGTGCGCCACCTCGGTGGCAACCCGGCTGATCCGCTCCAGCAGCACATTCTGTTGCTGCAAGCGCCGGGCCCACCACAACAGCAGCAGCAGGCCGGGCAGCAGACACAGCAGGGCCAGTGGCGCCACGCCCAACCACAGTGCCTGTGCCACCAGCCCCAGGCCCAGCAGCACCAGCGCCCCGGCGATAAAGCGCCCGGCTTCAGATTGAAAGAATGAAGGACTCATAGCTCACTCCCTGTTGGGCCAGCGCATTGTTCAAAAGTGCCAGCGATGCGCCACAGGCGTCCTTGCTACCCACCCGGTTTTCTTCTTCCAGCATTTGTCGGTACAGACCCGTGACCGCGGCTATGGCCGAGGCACGCGGCTTGCGGCGCACCGAAAAATATCCATCCACCTTGCCATCGGCAGCATAAGAGGGCGTGACATTGGCAAACACCCAATAAAAGCCGCCGTCCTTGGATCGGTTCTTGACGTAGGCAAAGCACTCCTGCTTGGCTTGCAGCGTGTCCCACAGAAACTTGAAGACGCCACGCGGCATGTCGGGGTGGCGCACGATGTTGTGCTGCGCGCCCAGCAGCTCGGCCTCGCTATAGCCGGAGAATTCGATAAAGATGCGATTGCCGTAGGTGATGCGGCCCTTGAGGTCGGTCTTGGACACCAGGAAGTCGTCTTCCCGCATCACGCGCTCCCTCTGCTTGCCAGCTGTCTGACTGTGGTTCATTCGGTCCTCGCCTCCAGGTTTTGGCCGTCCAGAGATGCGCCGCATTTCTGGCATTTTGGTGTTGGCATCATCACAGCATTTCGGGCATTCAACGCGCTCCAGCCAGAAACTTTTCGTCTAGCTTGATTCACATCAAGTCCGGCCATAAGGCAAAGCCCCGACGCCCTTCCAGACCGACACAGCCAAAGGTTACCATCGGCGCACCACCTATGATCCCGAATACCTATTCATCCGACAAGGCATTGGCCATTCAGCCGGATGGGCAGTTTCGCAACCGCGTGTTGGAAATGCTGGTGGATGGCGCTGCACTGAGCGACATTTTGAAGGTGATGCTGCAAGGCATGGAAGCCTTGCTGCCCGGTGCGCTGTGTACCTTGATGTTGCTGGACGCCGAGGGCAAGTGGTTTGCGCGCGCCTTGGGACCCAGCCTACCCGACTACTACACCGCCGCCATGATCGGTCTAAAAATCGGTCCGACTGCGGGTTCCTGTGGCACGGCCGCCTATACCGCCCAACGCGTGGTGGTGGAAGACATTGCCAGCCATCCCTTTTGGATTCCTTATAAAGACTTGGCCGCGCGGGCCGGTCTGGCCGCCTGCTGGTCCGAACCGATTCTTTCTGCATCCGGCAAGGTGCTGGGCACCTTTGCCGTCTACTACCGCACGCCGCGCAGCCCCGATGACGCCGATCTGGACCTGATCCATCAGTGCGCCGCCCTGGCCTGTATTGCGATTGAAAAAGACGCCGAGGCGCAGAAGCTGCGCGACAGCGAAACGCGTTACCGCACCCTGGTGGAGTGGTCCCCGCACCCGGTGCTGGTACATAGACACGGAGTCATTCTTTACGTCAATCCCTCGGCGGTCAGCATCTTTGGCGCGACCCAGGCCAGCGAACTGATTGGCACACTAACGCGCGATCTGATACATCCCGACTACCGGGAACAGCAGGCGCAGCGCATGCACTCGATTGAAGAGCAGACGCCTATCAATCCCACCGCCGAATCGCGCTTCCTGCGCCTGGATGGCAGCGCCTTTGATGTGGAGGTGCAAGGCACGGCCATCGTGTATCAGGGACAGCAGGCCATTCACGTGGTGTTGCGCGACATTACCGAACGCAAGCTGGCGCGCGAAAAACTGCAACTCGCGGCCAATGTGTTTCGCCATGCGCGCGAAGGCATTGTGATCACCGATGCCGACATGCGCATTGTCGATGTCAACACCAGCTTTTCCAGTATCACCGGCTACGGCCGCGAGGAGGTGCTGGGTAGACAGCCCGACATATTCCTCCCCGGTCCGCACTCGGAAAGCTATGTCGAGGCACTTTGGCAGGGTCTGCGCGACACCGGTCACTGGAACGGAGAGATCTGGAGCCAGCGCAAGAATGGTGAGGCCTATGCGGAAATGGTCACCATCAGTGCGGTACTGGACGAGTCGGGCCGGGCGAAAAACTATGTGGTGCTGTTTATCGACATCACTCCCATGAAGGCCTACCAATTGGAGCTGGAGAACCTGGCGCATTTCGACGCCCTTACCCAGTTACCCAACCGCCTGCTGCTGGCCGATCGGCTGCGCCAGGCCATGAGCCAGAGCCAGCGGCGCCAGCAGGCGTTGGCGGTGGTGTTTCTGGACCTGGACGGCTTCAAGGCCATCAATGACCACTATGGCCACGCGGTAGGCGATGAATTGCTGGTGGTGCTGGCGCAGCGCATGAAGGGCGCGCTGCGCGACGGCGACACCCTGGCGCGCATCGGCGGTGACGAATTCGTTGCGGTACTGGTGGACCTGGACCAACCCGAAGATGCCGAACCGGTGCTGGAGCGTCTGTTGCAGGCCGCTGCCGAGCCGGTACAGATCGCGAATACCTCGTTGCAGGTATCGGCCAGCATGGGCATTGCGGTGTTCCCGCGCGACGGCAGCCATGCCGACCTGCTGTTGCGCCGCGCCGACCAGTCGATGTACCTGGCCAAGCAGGCCGGGCGCAACCGCTACCGCTTTTTTGTCGAAGAGACTGTACCCATCCAGGCAGACCTGCAGCCGCGCAAATAAGACCAGGCGGAGCCCTTTAGACCGCGGCCAGGTCCGTCGGCTCCGGCAGTGACAGCCAGGAGTCAAGGGCGCGGCAGCACCGCAAGGCCTCGACCAGATCCATATCCTGCAGCGCCGCTTCCAAGGGCAGCGCCAGCGTTTGCGGCACCGCTTCAAGGGCTGCGCGCAACTGCGCAAAACATTCCAGCGCCGTCAAATCATCGTCCTGCAGCAGTTGCAGCAGCTCTTGCAGGCCCACTCGCAGCGCAGCGGGATAGCGCTCGGCTTGCGCTGCCAACGCGGGCTTCGGCACGGCCTGCTGCAGCGCCAGCAGGGCGACGGCCGCCACGGCCCGCAGTTGCGCGCATGCCGCCTGACGCTGCGGCGCTGCCTGCTGGCAACAACGCTCCAGCGCGGCAGCAGCCTCGGACAAGGCCATGGCGCCCAGGGTAGCGGACGTGCCCTTGAGGGTGTGGGCCAGCATGGCGCAATGCGCAGGGTCGCTGACCACGGCGCGCTGTATCAGCGCCAACTCGCCCGGCAGGCTGTCGATGAATTTCAGGCTCAATTTTTGATACAGCTGCTGCATGCCGCCCATGCGGGCCAGTGCGCCCTGCATGTCCAGATCTTTGGGCACTGGCAGGGCTGCCAAGGGCGCAGGCAAGACCAGTTCGGCCTCGAGCGGCACCGCAAAGCCGGTGAGCTGCAGCAGGGTCTGCACCAGGGCCTTGAGATCAAAGGGCTTGCCCACATGCCCGTTCATGCCGGCGCTCAAACAGTCCTCGCGGTCCGAATCCGAGGCATTGGCGGTCATGGCCACAATCGGCAAATCCGCCAAATGCAAGTCCTGGCGCACGATGCGGGTGGCGGCAAAGCCGTCCAGCACCGGCATCTGGATGTCCATCAGCACCACGTCAAATTGCTGACCCCGCTGGGCAGCGTCTATGGCCTCCACGCCCAGGCGGCCGTTCGCGGCCAGCGACACCAGGGCGCCTTCCGTGGCCAGTAACTCCTCGGCCACCTGTTGGTTGATCAGGTTGTCTTCCACCACCAGAATGCGCATGCCCTTGAGACGGCGCTGGCTGGCACCGCTGCGAGGCGAGCGCCGCAATCCAGCGCTGCCGGCATTCGATTCCAGCGCAGCATCGCGCAGCATCGCAGCAGTCACCGGCTTGACCAGGAAACCGTTTAATAGCGCCTGCTCTTCTTGCGTACGCTGATCCAGCGCCTCCCGGTTATTGGCAGACAGCATCACCACCACCGGCTGGCTGCAACCGGCCTGCACGCAAAGCTGACGCAGGCGCGCGGTGGCGGCCCAACCATCCATGCCCGGCAGCTGCCAGCCCATGTACACCACATCCAACGGCAGAGCAGCGGCCTGCAGGTTGGACGCCAGCCAGGTCAGGGCCGCCTCGGCGCTGTCGGCCACCTGCACCTGCCAGCCGAAGGTTTGCAACATCTGCGCCAGCAGCCGCCGGGCCACCGGATGCTGATCGACCAGCAGCACCCGACGCGGCGCCACCACCGGCTGCGGCAGCACGTCTAACGCGGGTGGCAACACGGCCAGGCGCAGCGTGAAGTAGAAGGTACTGCCCACGCCCAAGGCGCTGCTGAGCTGCAACGTCCCACCCATCAAATCCACCAAGCGTTGACTGATCGACAGACCCAGCCCGGTGCCGCCGAACTTGCGCGTGGTAGAGGCCTCGGCCTGCGAGAAGCCGGTAAAGATGTGGGCCTGGTTTTCCTCCGCAATGCCAATGCCCGAGTCCTGCACCGAAAACGCAATCTCGGCCACGCCCGCGTCCTGGCTCAGCAGGCGCAAGCCCAGCACCACCTGACCCTGGGCGGTAAACTTCACGGCGTTGCCGCCCAGGTTGATCAGCACCTGCTGCAGCCGCATGGAGTCGCCCAGCAAGACCTGCGGCAGCGCCGGATCTATGTCGTACAAGACCTCCGCCTGCGAGGCCGCCACATTGCTGGACAGGATCACCGAGAGCTCGCGCATCAGCTTCTCCAGCGCAAAGGGCTGCGGATCCAGCCGCATCTTGCCGGCCTCCACCTTGGAGAAGTCGAGGATGTCATTGATCAGGCCCAGCAGCGACCTGGCTGCACTCTCTGTCTTGCTGGCGTAATCATGTTGTCGGCCACTGAGCTCGGTGTTCTGCAGCAGCCTGACCATGCCCAGAATGGCGTTCATGGGGGTGCGGATCTCATGGCTCATATTGGCCAAAAACTGGGCCTTGCCTTGCGTCGCTAGCTCGGCCTTCTCGCGTGCATCCTTGAGTGAGCGCTCGTACTGCTTGCGTTCGGTGATGTCCTGGAAGATGCCGCTCAGACGCACCACCCGCCCGTTTTCCATGGTGGCCGAACCAGTAGTGCGCACGTCGATCTGGCGACCCTTGGTGGTCAAGGACTGAAGTTCCAGGTCGTAGCCTGTACCCTGCTCCATGGCTGCTTGCAGGGCGGCCTCAATGCGTGCACGTGACTCTGGCACAAAGTAGCTCACACCGGCATCTACCGTGGGGTCGAACTCTTCCGGGTTGGTTTCATGGATCCGGTAGGTTTCTGCTGTCCAGAACAGCTGTTCGGTAGCTAGCACCAGTTCCCAGCCGCCCACCTTGGCAATGGCTTGGGATTCTTCCATCAGCGCATTGCTCACATTCAGGGCCTCTTCGGCACGCTTGCGCGCCGTGATGTCCACAATTTGCGTAATGATGAATTGCGTTGCGCCAGCGCCGTCGCGCACCACCGAGATGCTGGCCAGGCCCCACAGCACACGGCCGTCACGGTGCAAATAGCGTTTGGCACGCTGGTAGACCGCAATCTCGCCAGCCATCAGCCGCCTGATCTGCAGGGCATCGGTGTCCCACTCATCCGGGTGGTTAGTCTCGCGCAAGGTCAGCTCATGCAGCTCCAGCTCCATGTAGCCCAGAAATTCACACAGCGCTGGGTTGGCCCGCAGCCACTGGCCCTTGGGCGACAGAAAGCCGATGCCGCTGGCTGCGAACTCAAACGAAGCCGAGAACGTGGCCTCGCTCTGGCGCAGGCGTTCGGCCGAGGCGTGCTGCTCGGTCACGTCGTTGCGTATAGAGACATATTTCTCGATCTGTCCGCCTTCGCCGACATAGGGTGCAATCATGCTGTCTACCCAATACAGCGAGCCATCCTTGGCCTGGTTGCAGATAACGCCTTGCCAGGGTTTGCCGCTGCCAATAGTGCGCCACAGATGCGCCCAGAAGTCATCGCTTTGCACACCGGAACGCAGCAGTCGGTGGTTTTGGCCCAGCAATTCCTCGCGGCTATAGCCGCTGATGCGGCAAAACGCCTCATTGACATCGGTGATATTTCCGTCGGCATCGGTGACCGAAACAATGGCGTGCGTGTCCACCGTCTCGCGCAGGGCCCGGGCGTCGCGGATGGCCGCTTCAAGCTGGAGCTGGGTCTGCTTTTGCTGGCTGATATCGGTGCCGATTTCCATAAAGCCCACCAACTGGCCCAGAGCGTCAAAGGTCGGCTGGACCTCGGTGTCGACCCAGTATTCATGCCCGTCCTTGGCCCGGTTGATCAGTTCCACGCGGCAAGACACCCCCTTTTGTGCCGCTGTCAGCAGGGTCTGTATGGCCAGCGGGTCGCTCTTGCCCGAGCCCAGCAAGGCGCCCGGCGTCTGGCCCAGGGCTTCCTCCGCGCGGTAACCGGTGATGCGACTAAAGCCCTGGTTTACCCAGACAATATTCAACTCTCGATCGGTGATGGTGACGGCGTTGTTGGTATGCTGAACCACCTGGGCCATGCGGTCCAGCTCGGCCGTCATGGCGCTTGCCAGTGCATGTGCGCGCTGCCGCCCCACCGCCAGCAACCAGACCGAAACAGCCATCAAAAAGCTCAACAGCGTGCCGCCAAAGCCGATAATGAGCAGGCTGGAGCGGTCTTGCACGGCATCAAAGCGCGGGGTGCTGGCAATGCGCAGAGTCAGCACCCGGCTACCCACATTGATGACCTTGTCGACCACAAACTTGCGCTGGGAATAGCCACCGCTGCGCCTCACGGCAGCAGCCGACGCCGGCATGCCATCGGCATCAAAAATCAGCGCTTTGGGATTTGCCTCGGTGCCGTCAAACAGCTCAAAATCAATCAGACCGTCGGTGGCAGCAGACACCGAACCGAGCAGCTCCGAGGCCACAATCGGCGCGTACAAGATGCCGAGCAGATCATGCTGGCGCTGCTCAGTGCTAGTCGCCGCACTGGCCTTGCCATAGACCGGCAGCAGGAACAAAAGCCCGGGCGACCGATTGGCATCCTGCAGCAGTTCAATGCCCGTCACCAAGGTAGGCTGCCCGGTCGCCACCGCGTATTCGACAGCCGCTCGGCGATTCGGGTCCACGCCTAAGTCAAAGCCCAGCGCAGCCCGATTGCTGGCAATCGGCTCCACATATTTGACAACGTAGAGGTCGGCGGCATTACCGCTGCTGCGAACCGCAAAGTCCGGCGCGCCGTCTGCGCGTTCGTTGGCAACAAAGCGCTGAAGCTGTGTACGCTGCAGGTGCTGGATCAGACCGAAACCGCGTATGCCCGGAAACTCGGTCTGCAGGTCACGCGACGCCACATAGGCACGAAACGCCTGCCGGTTGAAGCCAGAACTTGCCGCCATGGCACCGCGAGCGCCCTTGAGACCGTACACCGACTGGTTGAGCCGCCCCACCACATCGGTTTCGGTACGCTCGGCACCCTGCTCAAATCGGGATTTGCTAAAGCCTTCCAGATTATTGTCCTGCCACCAGATACCACCGGCGGTGAGAAGCAAACCAGACACCTGAACGATGGCCGTCAGCCACGCCGCCAGACTGGATTTTCCAGCCGCCATGGCCAGCGGGCGAGCGCTGACAGTGCCCTTGAGCGCCGTCGAAAAGCGCCAATAGATCGCAGGCGCCGACAGCAGCATCAGCATGGCCACGTCGAGCAGGCCTGCGGCCACTATGCTCAGGCCGGGCGCAAGCTCAGGCAAAACCATCATCACGAGGGTCTCGGCCAAAGCCACCAGCAGTAGAACTTCCAACAGCAGCCGTGTCGGCTTGAACGTCGTTTTCACCAGTGCGTTATGAATGTTGTGACCCTACCCCCTTGACGCCGACGCTACCGGGTCATTGCACTGACTTCTCGGTGTGGCCGTAGTTTAGCGCTGTTCGCACTTAGGCGCCGAAGGCCATCGCACCGCCCACCAAGGTGGCGCGCACCCGACCCGGCAGCTCGTAGCCGCTAAAGGGGCTGTGCTTGCCCCGACTGCGCAGCACAGAAGGGTCGACCAGCCAATGGGCCTGGGCATCAAACACACAAATGTCGGCCACGGCGCCTATGCTCAGGGTTCCCAACTGGGCGGCCAAGGCACCCAGCGCGGAACCCATGACGGTGGCAGGGCGACGGGTGATTGTGGCCAGTGCGTCCGACAGGTTCACGCCATCCTCGGCCGCCCACTTCAGCGTCAGGCTCAAGAGCAGCTCCAGCCCGGTGGCGCCGGGCGCACTCTCGGCAAAGGGCAAGGCCTTGGCGTCCTCGTCCACTGGCGAATGGTCGGACACCAGAGCGTCGATGGTGCCGTCGGCCAGGCCAGCGCGCAGGGCGTCGCGGTCGCGCTGCTGGCGCAGCACCGGCGTGACGCGCATGCGGCTGTCAAAAAAGCCAATGTCTAGGTCGGTCAGGTGCAGGGAATTGATGCTCACATCACAAGTCACCGGCAGCCCCTCGGCCTTGGCCTGGCGCATCAGCTCGACCCCGGCGGCGCTGCTGATGCGGCACAGGTGGACGCGGGCCTGGGTGGAGCGCACCAGCTCAAAAATCGTGTGCAGGGCAATCGTCTCAGCCGCCACCGGCACGCCGGCCAGCCCTAAGCGCGTGGCCATGGCGCCGCTGGCTGCCACACCTTTGCCGAGATGCAGCTCTTGCGGGCGCAACCAGACGCTGTAGCCAAAGGTGCTGGCGTATTGCAGTGCGCGCTGCAAGGTCTGGGTATTGGCCATAGGCACATCGGCCTGGCCAAAACCGACACATCCTGCATCGGTCAGAGCGGCCATCTCGGTCAGCACCTCGCCCTGGAGTTGGCGCGTCAGTGCGCCCAACGGGAACACCCGCGACTGCTGCAGGCGCTCGGAGCGGTAGCGCAGCATTTCCACCAGACCGGGCACATCCAGCACCGGCTCGGTGTCGGGCGGGCAGACCACGCTGGTAACACCACCGGCCACGGCTGCGGACAGCTCGGAGGCCAGCGAGCCGCCCAAACGTACCGACAGGTCGACCAGCCCGGGCGCCACGATACAACCCTTGGCATCCATGGTTTGTTCGGCAGTAAAAGTGTCGGGCATGTTGCCGATAGACAGAATTTTTCCATCGGCAATGGCCACATCGGCCACGCCGTCCAAGCCGCTGGCGGGGTCGATGACGCGTCCGCCCTGGATCAGAATATTCATGCTGAAACCTTTTGTGTGTGATCGGGTTGCGCCGTCAGAATGCGCTGCAAGGCTTGCACCAGCAGCTCGCACTCGGCCTGGGTGCCGATCGAGATGCGCAGATGATTGGCAATGCGCGGCTGCGCAAAATGCCGAACCAGAATTTTCTGCTCGCGCAAGGCTGCCATCAGTTCGGCGGCAGGACGGCTGGCGTGCCGGGTGAAGATGAAGTTGGCGCTGGACGGCAGGGTCGCAAAACCCAGCTTGCCCAGCTCGGCCACCAGCCAGTCGCGGCTGCGGATGACGGCGGCGGTAATCTGTTGCAAATAGGCCTGGTCCTCGATGGCGGCCTGGGCACCGGCCAACGCCAGACGGTCCAGCGGATAGGAGTTGAAGCTGTCCTTGACCCTTGCCAGGGCCTCGATCAGCGTCGGATGGCCCAGCGCAAAACCCACGCGCAATCCGGCCAGCGCTCGCGATTTGGACAGGGTGTGCACCACCAGCAGGTTATTGAACTCGGGGATCAGGACGGCAGCGCTTTCGGCACCAAAGTCCACATAGGCCTCGTCGATCAGCACCACCGATTGGCGGTTGGCCTGCAGCAGGCTGCGCAGCTGGTCCAGCGTCAAGGCCACTCCGGTGGGCGCATTTGGATTGGGCAACACAATGCCGCCATTGGGCTGGGCGTAGTCGGCGACATCGACGCAGAAGTCGGCATTCAGCGGCAGCTGCTGGAAGCCTATGCCGTAGAGGCCGCAATACACCGGATAAAAGCTGTAGCTCACATCCGGATAGAGGATGGGCAACTCGTGCTTGAGCAGGCCTAGAAAGGCGTGTCCCAGCACCTCGTCCGAGCCATTGCCCAGAAACACATGGTCCACGCCCAGGCCAAATTGCTTGGCAATCGCGCCCTTGAGCGCCGTGCCATTCGGGTCCGGGTACAGGCGCAGCTTGTCGCTGGTGGCCTCACGTATCGCTGCCAGCGCCAAGGGCGACGGCGGATACGGGCATTCGTTGGTATTGAGCTTGACCCAGCCATCGGTTTGCGGTTGCTCGCCCGGCACATAGGCCTTGAGCTTGTCGATACCGGTGCTCCAAAAAGGCGAAGACGTTGCCCCCACGCTCGTCGCTACGCGTACTTCACTGCCCGTCATATTGTTCATGCTTCATTCCCCGCCACAATGCTCATCACCGCCATGCGCACAGCGATACCAAAGCTGACCTGGGGCAGGATCACGCTCTGCTTGCCATCCACCACCGCCGAGTCGATCTCGACACCGCGGTTGATGGGACCAGGGTGCATGACGATGGCGTCCGACTTGGCCAGTTGCAGCTTCTCGGGCGTCAGGCCAAAACGCTTGAAAAATTCGTGCGTGCTGGGCAACAGCGCGCCGCTCATGCGCTCGTTTTGCAGGCGTAGCATGATCACCACGTCGCAGCCCTTGATGCCTTCTTCGAGCGTGTGGCAGACCCGCACGCCCATCTGCGCCATGTCGCTGGGCACCAGGGTCTTGGGGCCAACCACGCGCACCTCGGCACAACCGAGCGTGGTCAATGCATGGATGTCGGAGCGGGCCACCCGCGAATGCAACACGTCGCCGACGATGGCCACCGTGAGGTTGGCAAAGTCCTGCTTGTAATGCCGGATGGTGTACATATCCAGCAGGCCCTGGGTCGGGTGCGCGTGGCGGCCGTCCCCGGCATTGATCACATGCACATGAGGCGCCACATGTTGGGCAATCAAATACGGTGCGCCGGACTCGCTGTGGCGCACCACAAACAGGTCGGCAGCCATGGCGGAGAGATTCGCAATCGTGTCCAAGAGCGACTCGCCCTTGGCGGCGCTGGAGCGCGCGATGTCCAGGTTGATGACGTCCGCCGACAGGCGCTTGGCAGCTATCTCGAAGGTGGTGCGGGTGCGGGTGCTGTTCTCGAAGAACAGGTTGAACACGCTTTTGCCGCGCAGCAGCGGCACCTTTTTGACCTCGCGGTCGTTCACCGAGACAAAGTTGGTGGCGGTGTCGAGCACATGGGTCAGGATGTCCCTGGACAGTCCTTCCACCGACAGCAAGTGAATCAGCTCGCCGTTCTTATTGAGTTGGGGGTTGCGTTTGTACAGCATGTTCAGCATTCCTTGACTTCAAAGCTGAACACGCCGCTCTCGGCGCGCGCCAGCGACAGGCTTTGGCTGGACCCCAGCGCCACGCGGGCGGCGGCAAAATCGGGCTGCACCGGCAGCTCGCGTCCGCCCCGGTCCACCAACACCGCAAGCCGAACCGAGGCCGGCCTACCGTAGTCAAACAGCTCATTGATGACGGCGCGCAGGGTGCGACCGGTGTACAGCACGTCGTCCAGGATCAGGATATCGGCGCCATTCACGTCAAAAGGCAACTTGGTTTGCGCGCTATTGGACAGGCCGCGCTTGGAAAAGTCGTCGCGGTGCATGGCAGAGGAAATCACGCCCGGCTTGCCGGGCAGATTCAAATCCCGCTGCAGCCGCTCCACCAGCCAGGCGCCGCCCGAGGTGATTCCGACCAGCCGGGTGTTGGCATGGCAAAGCATCTGCACGCCGCGCAGCAGCTCCTTGTACAGCGCCTCGGCATCTAAAAATAACGCCCCCACGCTTGTCGTGGCGCCCGTGTTCATATTCAGGTCCATCACAGACTCCTTAAAAACTGTTCGAGAATGATGCAGGCCGATGCCGCATCCGCATCCTTGGCGCCACTGGACAGGGCTTCCGTGGTGCTGTAGCGCTCGTCCACCTCAAACACCGGCAAATGGAAACGGCCGTGCAACTGGCGACCAAACTTTTTGGCGCGCGCGGTGTTTTCGTGCGCCGCACCGTCCGGGTGGTAGGGCACGCCAATGACGATGGCATCGGGCTGCCACTCCTTGATCTGCTTTTCAATCTGCACAAAGCGCGCGTCGCCCTGGGCGTGGACGGAGCCTTGCGGCTGGGCCGTACCCATCAGGCGGTTTCCCACGGCCACACCGGTGCGCTTTTCGCCATAGTCAAAGGCAATAAACGTGGTCAGCGTGGCGGGAACGGGTGCGCTGTTGCCAGCCGCGGCGCTCACGCGTGGCCCACCTGGTTGGAGATCATCCAGGACTGCAGGCCCAGCAGGCTCAGGGCGCGCTCGTAGCGCTCTGCCACCGGGGTATCAAAAATCACCACGCGGTCGGCATCGACCGTGAGCCAGCTGTTTTCGCCCAGCTCGGACTCCAACTGGCCCTCGCCCCAGGCGGCATAACCCAGGGTGATCAACACTTTTTTAGGTCCGTTGCCGCTGGCCAGGGCTTCCAGTACATCCCTGGAGGTGGTCATCTCGAGACCGCCGGGAATGCTCATGGTGGATGCGTAGAGCGCCTCGCTCTGCTGATCGGCGTCTATGTAAATGGGCTCATGCAGCACAAAGCCGCGCTCGGTTTGAACCGGCCCGCCCTGAAACACCGGGTCGTTTGCCAGATCGACGCGCTTGAGCACCAGATCGACCTTTTCAAACAGGGCCGGCAACTGCAGGTCGGCAGGTTTATTGATGACCAGTCCCAGGGCACCGCGCGGCGTGTGTTCACAGACATAGACCACGCTCTTGCCAAAAAGACTGTCCTCCAGACCGGGCATGGCGATCAGAAAGTGGTTGGTGAGGTTCATGGGTGCAGAATCGCCGGTCATGAAATCATTTTAGCGGCTCGCATGCAAACAACTTACCCCAAGGGCCTGCTTTGGCTGCGCCGTGATCTGCGGCTACAAGATAACGCGGCACTGGCGGCCGCGCTGGCGCAGTGCGCTCAGGTTTTCTGCGTGTTCGTCTTTGACAGCGAAATTCTGCAAGCCCTGCCCCAACGCGACCGCCGGGTGGAATTTATCCGCGAATCGCTGGTGGAACTGGATGCGGGTTTGCGCTCGGTTGCAGGCCATGAGCAGGCCGGGTTGATCGTGCTGCACGGCGTGGCCCGCAGCGAAATTCCGGCGCTGGCCAAGGCGCTGCAGGTGGATGCGGTGTTTTGTGCCAAAGACTACGAGCCGCAGGCGATTGCGCGGGACCATGCCGTGCGCCGCACATTGGACGAAGCGGGCATTGCCTTGGTTCAGATGAAGGACCATGTGATTTTTGAAGAACGCGAAGTGCTGACGCAAACCGGAAAACCCTATGGCGTATTCACGCCTTATCTGCGCGCCTGGTTGGCAAGGCTAGACACCGCCCCGCCGCCTGTGCACAGCCTGGGCACGCCCTGCCAGCCCAACCCTCAATTGGCGGCCCGCCCAAGCGCCTACGACAAATCGGTGCCCACGCTAGAGGACATCGGCTTTGCGCCCACCATGCTGCGAACCCTGGCCATTCCCACCGGCATGTCGGGCGCGGCCCGTCTGTTGGACGATTTTGTCGAACGCATGGACCGCTACGACGACACGCGAAACTTCCCCGCCATCAAGGGCCCCAGCTATCTGGGCGTGCACCTGCGCTTTGGCACGGTGTCGATTCGCCAGTTGGTGAATCTGGCCCGCCAGCGCATGGCCCAAGGCAGCAGCGGCGCGCAGACCTGGCTGGCCGAGCTGGCCTGGCGCGATTTTTACTTCCAGATCCTGGCCAATTTTCCGCAGGTAGCCAAGGGCGCCTTCAAGCCGGAATATGATGCGATTGCCTGGGACGAGGGCCCGGACGCGGATGCCCTTTTTGAAGCCTGGTGCAACGGTGCCACCGGCTACCCGCTGGTGGACGCGGCCATGGCCCAGCTGAATCAGACCGGCTATATGCACAACCGCCTGCGCATGGTGGCCGGCAGCTTTTTGGTCAAACACCTGGGGCTGGACTGGCGCCGCGGCGAGCGCTACTTTGCCTTGCACCTGAATGACTTTGACCTGTCGGCCAACAATGGCGGCTGGCAGTGGGTGAGCTCCAGCGGCTGCGACGCCCAGCCCTATTTCCGCATCTTCAACCCGGTGACACAAAGCGAAAAGTTCGACGCACAGGGCAAGTTCATCAAGCGCTATCTGCCCGCGCTCAAGGGCTTGAGCGACAAGGCGATTCATGCTCCCTGGCTGGCGAAACCGCTGGAGTTGCAGGCCGCCGGCATTACCCTGGGCCTGGACTACCCGCTGCCGGTGGTGGACCATGCCAAGGCCAGGGCGCGCACCCTGTTGCGCTATGGGGTGGTGAAAAAGTGAGCGCCATAGGCCTGGCTATACTGAATCCAAACCCATGCTGCAATCCTTCCTCGTATCCACCAGCCTCGTCGCACTGGCCGAAATCGGCGACAAGACCCAACTGCTTTCGCTGGTGCTTGCCGCGCGCTACCGCAAGCCCCTGCCCATTGCCCTTGGCGTGCTGGTCGCCACCCTGGCCAACCACGCCGGAGCCGGTGGCATAGGCACCCTGCTGGCAGGCTGGCTAAACCCCACCATCCTGAATTGGGCGGTGGTGGCCTCGTTCGCCCTGATGGCCGGCTGGATCCTGATTCCCGACAAACTCGACGCAGGCGAAATCGCCCTGCCCAAGCAGGCCATGGGCGTGTTTGGCACCACGGTGTTCGCCTTCTTTCTGGCGGAGATGGGCGACAAGACCCAGGTCGTCACCATTGCGCTGGCGGCACAGTACCGTGATTTCCTCAGCGTAGTGGCTGGCACCACGCTGGGCATGATGCTGGCCAATGTGCCCGTCATTTACTTGGGGAGCCGATTTGCCGATCGCTTGCATCCCAAGGCGGTGCACATCGTGGCCTGCCTCATCTTTACCGTGTTGGGCGGCCTGGCGCTGCGCAACGCGCTCATGAATACCCCTCTGTTGGGTTGACCGCCTGCGTAGATCGGATCAGCGCCAGCAGCTGGTCTTCCGAATAGGGCTTGCCGAGGTAGTGGTTCACCCCCAGCTCGGCCGCGTGATCTCGGTGCGCCATGCGTGAGGTGATCATGATCACCGGCAGATCGCGCAGCTGGGCGTCGGCGCGGATAGCGCGCACCAGGCCAAAACCGTCCATGCGCGGCATCTCGATGTCGGTCAACAGCACGGCCGGTTTCTCCTGCGCCAGCAGTTCCAGCGCGTGCAGGCCATCGTGGGCCATGGCCACGCGAAAGCCTTCGCGCTGCAGCAGGCGTTGCGTGACGCGGCGCACGGTGATGGAGCCGTCCACCACCAGCACCAGCGCTCGGCCATCCACCGGGGTCTGTGCTGTGGCATTCGGCAGCACCTGGGCGAGCGCCGCGGTCAAGGGCAGGATCAGCCGGAAGCTGGTGCCCTTGCCGACCACGGTGCTGGTTTCCACCGTACCGCCCAGGGCATGAAGTTCGGTCAGCACCACATCCATGCCGATGCCGCGCCCCGAAAGCTCGGTGATGGCAGTGGCGGTAGAAAATCCGGGCGCAAACAGCAGGCGGGCGGAGTCGACCTCGCTGAGTGCCGCATCCGGCGCAATCAGCTTGGCGGCAACGGCACGGGCGTGGATCTGCTCCAGATGCAGACCGGCCCCGTCGTCCACAAAGCTCACGCTGACGTTATTGCCTTCCTGCCGCACGCTGACCGTGATGCTGCCCTGCTCCGGTTTACCGGCTGCAACACGCTGCGCCGCAGGCTCAATGCCGTGCGCCACGGCGTTGCGCAACATGTGTTCAAAGGCCGGTGTCATGCGGTCCAGCACGCCGCGGTCAATTTCTATGCTGCCACCCACGATGTCCAGCCTGACCTGTTTGGCCTCGGCCTTGGCGGCCTGGCGCACCACGCCGTACAGGCGCTCGGCGATAGACTCAAACTCCACCATGCGGGTGCGCAACAGATCGCGCTGCAGTTCAAGCGCCTGGCGGCCCTGGGCCACCAGATCGTCCTGTAAGCCCTCGATGGAGCGCTGCAGGCTGCGCTGCACGGTGGCCACATCGTTGACCGATTCGACCATCATGCGGCTGAGCTCAAGCAGCGAGCCGCGCATCTGGGCGATGTGCCCTTCCATGCGCGAGCGGCTCATCATCACCTCGCCGGCCTGGTTCAGCAAGCGGTCCAGCAATTGCGAACGCACCCGCACCGACTGCCCGGAATGGCGCGGCAGGGTCGGACCAGGCTGCTCCAGCCAGCGTTGTGCCGCCTGGTGCGCCACAGCTTGGGCATCTGGCGTCGATGGCTCCGGCTCCGACGGCAGCGGGCGCATGTCCGGGGCCAGGCTCAATGCCGCCAGCTGGGCATACAGGCCATCGAGTTGTGCCAGCAGTGGCTCCCGTTGGCGGCTGTGCAGGGCCTGGGCGCCCAGCGCCTCGATGTCGGATTCCATGCCATGCGCCAGCTCGCCCAGGCGCATGGCGCCGGCCAGACGGGCACTGCCCTTGAGCGTATGCAACAGGCGCAAGGCCTCGGCCCGCGCCCCCGGATTGTCCGGACGCGCCACCCACTGGCGCAGAGCCACGCCCAGGGCCGGCATCAGATCCGCGGCTTCCTCCTGAAAGATGGGGAACAGGTCGGCATCCAGTGGGTCGGATCGTTCGCTGTTCGGCTCGACCCACTCGGTGGCAATCAGCTGCCGCAGTTGCTGCAGAACCTGCGGGTCGGCGGTCTTGATAAAGCCGGCGGCAAACTGGTGCAACAGACGGCGTATGTCTTCGGCGGCATGATTCAACACCTGTGCCTGTAAGGCCGTGCCCTGGCCGTGCAACTGCACTTGCTGCAGCGCCTGCTCCAGCGTGCGCGCCAATTCGGTCAGCGCCTCAAAGCCCACCGTGGCCGAAGCACCGCCCAAGGAATGCGCCAGACGCAAGGTGGATTCGGCTAGCGGGCGGTGCAGTTCCAGCGCCCACTCGCCGAGTTCGGTCATCAGGTGCCGCGACCACTCATCGGCCTCGTTGAGGTAGACGTTGTAGAGCGCGATGCTCAGGCTCAGCTCGCCAATCACCTTGGTCTGCTCGTCCTGCGCCAGGGTCCCAGAGCTGGGCAGCGGTTCGGGCGGGAAGTCCAGCGCTACGGCGGCCACCGGCATGGCGAGCGGTGCCTGCGGTTCGGGCACGCTGGGGGGCGCCAGCTGCGCCGGGTCCAAGCGGCCGCACTGCTCGGTCTGGTAATCCACGGACGCGCTATCGGTCAGCCCATAGGCGGCGCGCACCGCCGTCAGGGCCGGGGCGCTGACGCCCGCCGGGGGCTGCGCCTGGCCACAGAAAAACACCAGATCCTGCGCCAGCCGCTCGCTCGGGCCGGAATCGCCCTTGGCCAGGGCCGCATACTGCTGCAGCATGCGCGAGGCGGTGCGTTTGGTATACACATCCACCGGCAGCAAGGACAGGCCCATGGCCTGGAAATAGCCTGCAGCAATGGCCCAGAAGCTGCGCGGCTCCAGCTGACTTTGGCCGGCGGACAGACCGGCGCACAGCTGGGCCATGCGCGACGCGGCCTGTGGGTCGGCGGTCTTGACGATCTTCAACACCGCCTGGTCCAGCACCGCGCGTACCTCGCGCACATAGGGCAGTGGCGCGACGCGCACCTGCGTCTCGATCGACAACCAGTGCCACTCGGGCGGCCACAGGTCGGCCGGGTGGATGCGCTCGGCCGCCGACAATTCCAGCAGCGCGCGGTATTGCGGGAACAGGGCCACGCTGGAGCCTGGTGCACCCTTAAGCAGGCCCGCCAGGTAGTCGCTCAGGGCCAAGCTGGCGCGCTCTATGCGCAGGGCCACGTCCTCATTGCACAGCTCGGGCTGCTGTATCAATTTCTGCAGCGACGCCTCCATGGCGTGCAGCAGCTTGGCCGGGGTCGCCATGCCAACCATTTCCAGCACGCCCAAGGCCTGGTGCAGCTGCTGAAGCGCCAGGCGCAAATGGCTGGCGTCGCGTTTGCTCGGTTCGGTATCGCGCACAAAGCGCCGTATCGCCCGGGTGGCGCCGTCCAGCGAATGGCGCAATTCGTCCAACACCCAGCCCAGGGACTCCAGCGCTTGCAAATCGGATTCAGCTGGGGCGGTGCTTGGCATGGTTTGAATCCCGGTAGCGAACAGGCATTACACCGCGCGACACCGGCTGCTGCAGCACCACGCCCTGCGTCGATCGCGCCACGGCGCCCATGGCGTCTTGGGTGTCGGTCTGAATCGCCTTCACCAAGGCCGCGAATCGTTGGGTGATGAACTTGGTGACAGACATGGTGGGGCTGGACAGCGGTGGGTGGGACAGCGCTTGCAAATTGAGCTCCTGCCAGGCTGGGCCCCCGGCATCGACATGGCAGTGGCCAAACCAGACCGGCGCAGCGCCGACGGCGGGGCGACTGGAGACAAAGGCATCCCTGGCTCGCAAGCCGGCCAGCAGATCGATTTGCAGGGCACAGTTCACATCCAATGCCACATTCTACGTCAGCAGGCTGCCGCGGATATTGAGCACGCCCTTGAACCAGGGTTTGGTATAGGGCACAGGCTGGACCGGGCTCAGGGCCGCTTGCAGACGTTTGGCCAGTCGTAATTGAAGATCACGCAGTGCGTCGCGCTTGGCCATCGGTTGCTCAGCCCAGCGCCTTGATTTTGGCAAACAGTTCGATGGAGTTTACCGGTTTGGTGATGTAGTCGCTGGCACCCTGGCGCATGCCCCAGACGCGGTCGGTCTCCAGTCGCTTGCTGGTACACAGGATGATAGGTATGCCGGTGAAGTCCGGGCTGCGGCTGATGGAGCGGGTCAGCTGGAAACCATTCTGGCCCGGCATCACCACGTCCACCAGGATCAGGTCCGGGCGCTCCTCGGCCAACCGGGCAAAGGCCTCGCTGGCATTTTCGGCCGAGCGCACCGCAAAGCCGTTGCGCTGCAGCAGGTCGGTCAAGAACCATATCTCGGTCTTGGAGTCGTCGACGATCAACACCTTGTGAATGGCCATTAGCGTACTCCTGGCGCCATGGCGCCAAACTGTTGCACCGCGCCTAGCAGTTGCTCCTTGGAAAAGGGTTTGCTCAGGTGGTCCTGGGCGCCCGCCATGCGGCCACGGGCCCGGTCGACACCACCATCCTGGCTGGACAGCAAGACCACAGGAATATCGGAAAACCGGGCATTGCGCTTGATGATGGCACAGGTCTGGTAGCCGTCCAGACGCGGCATCAGGATATCGCAAAAAATCAGATCGGGCCGGTCGTCGTTGACCTTGGACAGGGCCTCAAAACCATCTTCGGCCAGCAACACCTGATGGCCGCCCTGCGTGAGAAATAGCTCCGCACTGCACCGGATGGTGTTGCTGTCGTCCACCACCAGCACTTTCAATACCCTGTCCGGTGTACTCAATGGTGCATCTCCTCCTGATCACATGCGCCAACCGGCCCTCGCCGGCTTAGGTGCCTGCGCTAAATTTGAACCATCTCGAAGTCTTCCTTGCGGGCAGCGCACTCGGGACAGACCCAGTTCATGGGCACATCGGCCCAGGCGGTGCCGGGAGCGATTCCGTGCTCCGGATCACCCAGTGCCTCGTCATAGATCCAACCGCAAATCAGGCACATCCAGGTTTTGGTATCAGTCACAGCGTAAGAAGCCTTCGAATAGAATGCAATGATTGTATAGAGGCGCACAGCGTGCGGCACTCCAACGCCACACCGCAGCCTGATGGCACCAAGAAGGACAGGCTCACCATGACCGCATCACCCATTCCCGAACCAGCAGCTGACGAGCAAGAGGACGGCCCCGCCGCCTGCGTGATGGTGTTCAACGCCAACGACCCCAGCGGTGCCGCCGGGCTCAGCGCCGACCTGATGGCGATTGCCTCGGTGGGCGCCCATGCCCTGCCGATCATGACCGGCGCCTATGTGCGCGACACCTCCGAGGTGTTTGACCACTTTGCCATGGACGACGAGGCCGTGACCGACCAGGCCCGCGCCATCCTGGAAGACATCCCCATCCAGGCCATTAAGGTGGGCTTTGTCGGCAGCCCGGAAAACCTGAGCGCCATCGCCGAACTGGCCTGCGACTATGCCGACGTGCCCTTGTTGACCTATATGCCCGACCTGTCCTGGTGGCGCGAAGACCAGATCGACATGTACCAGGATGCCTGCAGCGAACTGCTGCTGCCCCAGACCACCGTCTTGGTGGGCAACCACAGCACGCTGTCGCGCTGGCTCTTGCCCGAGTGGAACGCGGAGAAGAGCCCCACGGCGCGCGATATTGCCCGCGCCGCCAACGAATTTGGCGTGGCCTTTACCCTGGTGACCGGCATTCCCCTACCCGACCAATTCATTGACAACGCCCTGTGCTCGCCCAGCGCCGTGCTGTGCTCACACAAGTTCGAGCGCTTTGAGGCCATGTTCAGCGGCGCCGGAGAAACCCTGTCGGCCGCGGTGACGGCGCTGATTGCCAGCGACACCGAACTCGCCGAGGCCGTGGCCGAAGCCCTGGGCTACCTGGACCGCTGCTTGGACAGCGGCTTTAGACCCGGCATGGGCAATGTGATTCCAGATCGTCTGTTCTGGGCCCAGCCCGAGGACGACGAGGAGGAGGAAGCACAGGAATCCAGTTTTGAAATTTCCCCCAACGACACCCGCCATTGATTGAGCTCACCGCCATGACCGCTGACCGTAACCAAATCCTGTTCGACCGTGCCGCCCGAGTCATCCCCGGCGGCGTCAATTCCCCCGTGCGCGCCTTCAAGTCCGTGGGTGGCACACCGCGCTTTGTGCAGCGCGCCCAAGGCGCCTACTTCTGGGACGCCAACGACAAGAAGTACATCGACTACATCGGCTCCTGGGGCCCGATGATCCTGGGCCACGGCCATCCGGCAGTGGTGGAAGCGGTACAAAAAGCCTTGCTCGATGGCTTCTCGTTTGGCGCTCCCACCGAGCGCGAGGTAGAACTGGCCGAGGCTATTCTGGCGCGTGTTCCCAGCATGGACATGGTGCGGCTGGTGAGCTCCGGCACCGAGGCCGGTATGAGCGCCATTCGCGTGGCGCGCGGCGCCACCGGCCGCAGCAAGTTCATCAAGTTCGAGGGCTGTTACCACGGACACGCCGACTCGCTCTTGGTCAAGGCCGGTTCAGGCCTGGCTACCTTTGGCAATCCCACCAGCGCTGGCGTGCCGCCCGAAGTGGTGCAGCACACCATCGTGCTGGAATACAACAATATCGAGCAACTGGAAGAGGCCTTTGTCACGCATGGCCGTGAGCTGGCCTGCATCATCATCGAGCCGATTGCCGGCAATATGAACTTTGTGCGCGCCTCCGTGCCCTTCATGAAACGCTGCCGCGAACTCTGCTCAGAATACGGCGCGCTCCTGGTGTTAGACGAGGTAATGACGGGCCTGCGCGTGGCCTTTGGCAGCGCCCAAAGCGTGTATGCCCGCGACATCCCCGGCTTTGAGCCCGACATGACGGTGCTGGGCAAGGTGATTGGCGGCGGCATGCCGCTGGCGGCCTTTGGCGGCAAGCGCCACTTGATGGAGCAGCTCGCGCCCTTGGGGCCTGTGTACCAGGCCGGCACCCTGTCGGGCAACCCGGTGGCCACCGCCTGTGGGCTGGCCACCTTGGCCGAAATCGGCAAACCCGGTTTCTACGAAGAGCTGAGCCGCAAGACCCAAGCGCTGGTGAGCGGCCTGACAGAAGCTGCGACCAAGGCCGGTATTGCGTTTTGTGGCGACAGCGAAGGCGGCATGTTCGGCTTCTTCCTGTTCCCCGAGCTGCCGCAGAACTATGCCAAGGTCATGACCACCGACAACAAGGTCTTCAACACCCTGTTCCACGGTCTGCTGGACCGCGGTGTCTACATTGCGCCTGCGCTCTACGAGGCCGGCTTTATGAGTGCAGCGCATACCGACGCCGACATTGCCGAGACGGTGGCCGCTGCGGCGGAGATTTTCAACCTTCTTTGATGGAACGCGCCCCAGGGCACCGTCTTTCCCTGAAGTAGCGCCCGATCCTTCTGCGCCTGAACTGACTGCATTGCGCTGGAGCTGAGCGCAGGCTCGGCCTTCAAGGTCGCGCACATTCGCTGACAAATCGTCTTGTGCGATTTACACACATTCGCTAGTATGTGCTTTGTATCGTACATTCATCAACGCTTTGGGCGTGATGAAGGGAGTGCAAATGAGCTTTGCGCAACTTAAAGAAAGCGAGTTTCTATGACATTCGGAATAAATAAGCTTGTTCGGTGGGCAAGTCTCTTGTCCGTGGCCTGTGCGGGGATGCTGGGCCAGGCATCTGCCGCCGATACAGAAACCAGCACCCGCGTGGTGGCGATCTCGATTCTGGATGATTTGTTTTTTCGCGATGTGGCCGCGGGAATGAAGGCGCAGGCCAAGAAAGAGGGCATCACCCTGGTGCAGATGAACTCCAACCACGATTTGGTGACTGAGAGCAGATTGATTGACAACGCGATTCGCTTGAAGGCCAGCGCCATCGTGATTTCTCCCGCCGATGCAAATTTGTCGGTACCGGCCTTGAAAAAAGCCCATGACAGCGGCATCAAAATTGTGGCTTACAACGATGCGGTGAATGCGGATTTTGTGCTGGCCACCGTGCGCAGCAACCAGCAGGCCTTGGGCGCCTCCACCGGGGAAGCGGCGCGTGCGCATATCAGCAGCAAGCTCGGTGGCAAGGCGCGGGTGGGTGTGCTGTGCTTTGACTCCTTGTTGCCTGCGCAAAGCGACGCCCGCGTGCAGGGCTTTCTAGGCGCTATTCACAAGCTGGGCTCGGGTGTGGTGCTGCTGGCACGCAAGGATGCCTGGGAGGCCAATACGGCGATCAAGGTGGCCAGTGAAATGCTCAAGGCCTATCCCGATCTGGACATTATTTACGCGGCCAACGAGGGCGGCACGGTGGGCGCGCAGCTGGCGGTCAAGAGCATGGCCCGAGCCGTCAAAGTGTTCGGCACCGACTCTGCGCGGCAAGAGCTGGATATGTTGGTCGCACCGGATGAGATCTTGCTTGCGGTGACCGGGCAGTCGCCGTATGCGATGGGCGTCAAGGCGATGGAGGCTGCGGCCCTGGCTATTCAGGGCAAAGCACTGCAAAAAAACATGTATGTGGACGGCACCCTGCTGTCGCGCGCTGACAAGGAAGCGCTTGCCAAGTACCGGGAAAAAAGCACGAGCAACTAAGCGTTAGCGCTGCGCCATGCCGGTTACGATTCGACAAAAATTGCTGCTTGCCGTTGCGGTTTTGATTCTGTTGCTGCAGCTGTCCTCTTCCGCCATTTCGTATTTTCAGGTGAAAGAGCTGCTGTTTCAGAGCTTTCAAAACGAGGCACAAAACCTCACCGCACCGATTTATGCATCGCTGGAAAAAAGCCTGGAATCGGTGGTTGATGCGCAAACGCAACCGGCCATTTTGCAAAGCTATGTCGAGTTGATGAGCTACAAGGAGTTTCCAGACCTCATCAAGAACTACCCCCTGATTCTGCAGCTCGAATTCGTCGATCAACGAGGCGACATTATCGGCAGCACGGACAGCACCCACCTCGGTAAAAAACTAGCCCCACCGTACAGCAGTGCACTGACGCAAGCCAAGTTGCAGCTGTTCCCGGTGAACGCGCAGGTGGTGGTCTTCGTTCCGTTCAACTACCACGGATCTTTTTTTGGCGGCTTGCTGCTGTCCTACTCGGATAAGCCTCTGGCGAAAGAGCGGCAGAGTACCTTGCTGGCAGCCGTGGGTCTGTCCATGGCCTACCTGCTGCTCGGTTGGTGGGGCGCCTGGCTGATTGCACGCAAAATAAGCCAACCTATCGATCTGCTGACCCAACGCTTTCTCGCCATCGCAGCCAAGGAACAGCAGGAAGCAACAAGCGCCTTGCCGGCAAGTGTGTTTAGCACGGCTAAAAATGAAATGGATATTCTTAACCGTGCGGTGGATCACATGCTGGGGCGTCTGGAGCGGTCGCAGGCCGACCTGTTGGAGCTCAATGCTTCACTAGAGTCCGTGGTGGTTGCGCGCACTGCCGACTTGCGCCAAGCCATTGCGCATGCGGACGCAGCCAACCAGGCCAAGAGTGACTTTCTGGCCAACATGAGCCACGAAATCCGCACACCCATGAATGCCATCATCGGCCTGTCCGGCCTGGCGCTCAAGAACGAGATGCCGCCGCGCATCCAGGACTACTTAAGCAAAATCCGGCAAAGCGGCGAGCACCTGCTGCGCATCATCAACGACATACTGGACTACTCCAAGATCGAATCCGGCAAGCTCGAAATTGAGTCCGTACCGTTCGAGCTCGAGGCAGTGATAGCCAACGTGGTCAACCTGGTGAGCGAAAAAGCCGAGGCCAAAAACCTGGAGTTGCTGTGCAGCTTTGACACGGCAGTGCCCAAACACCTGATCGGTGATCCTCTGCGCATTGGCCAGATCTTGATCAACTACGCCAATAACGCCGTCAAGTTCACCCACCAGGGTGAGCTGCGGATCAGCATCCGGGTGCAGGAGGCAACAGAATCCGACGTGCTGCTGCACTTTGCATTCAGCGACACCGGCATTGGTCTGACGCAAGAGCAAATGAGTCGGCTCTTCAAAAGCTTTGAGCAGGCCGACAGCTCCACCACGCGCCAGTATGGCGGCTCCGGTCTAGGCCTGGCCATCAGCAAGAGCCTGGCCCAGGGCATGGGTGGCGAGGTCGGTGTGGACAGTGTGTATGGCAAGGGTTCCACCTTCTGGTTCACCGCCCGTTTGGGGCTGGGTTCGGCCGAAAAGCTGGTCACCCGCCCCAGCGTGGACCTGCACGGTCGCCGGGTGCTGGTGGTGGATGACAACGAAGCCGCCGCCCTGGTGCTCAGCGAGCTGCTGCGCGAACTCGGCTTTGTGGTGCACAGCGTCCATTCTGGCGCAACTGCGCTGCAAGCGCTTGCGCAGGCCAAGGGCCAGACCCAGGCCTTCGACTTTGTCATGATGGACTGGCAAATGCCCGGCATGGATGGGCTGGAGTCCGTGCGCCGCATCCAGGAAGTGCACACCGACACGGCTCCGTTTGTGCTGATGGTCACGGCCCATCGGCGCCAGGAGCTGCTCAAAGGCGCGCAACTGTTGGGCATTGAGCATGTGCTAGCCAAACCGATCAGCGCCTCCCTGCTGGTCAATACCATGATGCAACTCGCGGGTCACGCGCCCAGCGAAATGGCTGACCTGCACCGTGACCCACACTCCAGCACGGCTGAGGCGGCACTGGCGCCGCTGGCGGGTGCGCGCATCCTGCTGGTGGAAGACAACGAGATCAACCAGATGGTGGCCTGCGAGCTGCTGCAAGGCGTTGGCTTTTTGGTCGATGTGGCGGATAACGGGCAAATCGGCGTGCACCAGGTGCGTGCGCGCCACGCCAACGCGCAGCCCTACGACATCGTGCTAATGGACATGCAAATGCCGGTGATGGACGGGGTCACCGCCGCGCGCCTGATTCGTGAGACCTATAGCGCCGACCGTCTGCCAATTGTGGCCATGACGGCCAATGCCATGCAGGCCGACAAGGACCGCTGCATGGCAGCCGGCATGAACGGCTTTGTCAGCAAACCCATCAATCCGGACGAGCTCTGGCGCAGCCTGCTGGCCTGGATCAAACCCCGTGCCGGGCTGGGCTTGGCGCCACCGAGCAACTTGGCCGCACCTGCCCCGTCGCAGCAGTTGGAGCCGGTGCTGGCCGCCTTGCGAAGCATAAAAGGGCTGGACGCCAACCGGGGACTGGGCCTGTCCAACCACAATGCCGCACTGTATGTAGCGATGCTGGGCAAGTTTGTGAAGTCACAGGAGCACGCGGTAGAGGCCATACGCCAGGCACTGACTGACGCCGACCCAGGCAGAGCCGAAAGACTGGCGCACACGCTCAAGGGCCTGTCCGCCAGCATGGGAGCGGAGCCGCTGCGCCATTCCCTGTCGGCGATCGAGCAGGCGGTGCATGAGGGCCAGGACACAGCCACCATCACCCGCTTGCTGGAACCTGCAGCTGCCCAATTGCAGGCACTGGTGGCCGACTTGCGCGCCACGCCTGGCGTGATGGGCGAGTCGGCGCCAGTTACCGAAGTGGCCTTGACAGCGGCGCAACAACGCGAGCTGCAGGCCGTGGTGCAGACGCTGCGCCAGTTGCTGGAGCAGGACGACTCCGAAGCGCAAGCGCTGTGGGACAGCCATGCGCGCGAACTGCACGCCGTTCTGCGCCAGGCCCAGCAATTGGAACAAGCGATTCAGGATTTCGATTTTGAACAGGCGCTCAGCCTGATGCCCGCGGAGGCCTGAGGCAAACAAGACCCGATTGCGCAGACAGCTCCCGCTATCATCCCGGCATGCGAATTCTTGGTATCGACCCCGGCCTGCGCACCACCGGGTTTGGCGTGGTGGACGAGGCCGGTGGCCAGCTCAGCTATGTGGCCAGCGGCACCATCAGCACCCAGCATCTGGACACCCATGCCCTGCCAGCTCGCCTGAAGGTGCTATTTGACGGCATTGGCGAGGTGGTGCAGCGCTACCAACCGGACTGCGCGGCGGTGGAAATTGTCTTCGTCAATGTCAACCCGCAGTCCACCCTGCTCTTGGGCCAGGCGCGTGGCGCGCTGATCACGGCACTGGTGTCGCAAAACCTGGCGGTGGCCGAGTACACCGCGCTGCAAATGAAGCAGGCCGTGGCCGGACACGGCCGGGCACAGAAGAGCCAGATCCAGGAAATGGTGAAGCGCCTGCTCTCTTTAAGCGGTCTGCCCGGCACCGATGCCGCCGACGCCCTGGGCCTGGCGATTACCCATGCGCACGCGGGCAAGGCCATGGCCAGGCTGGCGGCGGCCGATAGCCTGGGCGGCAGTGTCGCGTCCAAAATCAGTACCAAGGCCTCGTACCGGGCCGGCCGCAGCCGATAAAAAAGTTACGTACCGGCTTCGTTTTACCCTCCAAACCCGCTTGTAAGGGTATAGCCTATGTGGGGCAGTGAAATGCTTGAACATACTGCTCTGACTGAAGAACGGATCACAAGAATATGTTGAGCTCGAACGATATTTCCGCACTGATGCGGGCGGACCATCCCGATGCGTTCAGTGTCCTGGGAATGCATGAAACAGCCGGTGCCCTCTGGGTCAATGCCGTGTTGCCGGGGGCCGAACAGGTCGCCGTGCTGGACCGCAACACCGGAGCCGCACGCGCCACCTTGCAGCGCTGCCCGGATTCAGATGTCTTCAGCGGGGCCATTCCCGGTGCCAGCGCGCGCTTTGACTACCAGTTGGAAATCAAATGGGCCCCCGCACCGGAGCGAACCACACCGCATGTGCAGGTGCTGGAGGACGCCTACCGATTCCCCTTTGTACTGCAGGAACTCGACACCTGGCTGCTGGGCGAAGGCTCGCACCAGCGGCCTTTCGAAGCCCTGGGTGCGCACCTGACGCAAATGCTCGGTGTAGACGGCGTGAGCTTCGCCGTCTGGGCGCCGAATGCCAAGCGCGTCTCGGTGGTGGGCAGCTTCAACCAGTGGGACGGCAGACGCCACCCGATGCGCCTGCGCCGCGAATGCGGGGTCTGGGAGATCTTTATTCCCGGCCTGATGCAGGGCGACATTTACAAGTTCGAGATCCTGGGTGCCAAGGACGCCATTGTGCTCAAGGCCGACCCCTATGCCTTCCAGTCGCAGCTGCGCCCGGACAATGCCAGCGTGGTCTACCCGCTGATGCCGCGCCGGCCCATGCGCGCCGATCGCGCCGCAGCCAATGCCTTTGACAAGCCGTTGAGCATTTACGAGGTGCATCTGGGCTCCTGGCGCAAGGCCGATGGCTGGCGCTGGCTCAATTACCGCGAGCTGGCGCAAACTCTGGTGCCCTATGCCAAGGAAATGGGCTTCACCCACCTGGAGCTGCTACCCATCAGCGAGCACCCGTTTGACGGCTCCTGGGGCTACCAACCGCTGGGCCTGTTCTCGCCCACGTCGCGCTTTGGCACACCGGAAGAATTCCGCGACTTTGTTGACGCGGCCCATGACGCCGGTCTGGGCGTGATTCTGGACTGGGTGCCGGCCCACTTCCCCAGCGACGCCCACGGCCTGGCCGAATTTGACGGTACCCACCTGTACGAATACGCCGACCCCAAGGAAGGCTTTCACCAGGACTGGAACACGCTGATCTACAACTTCGGTCGCACCGAGGTGCGCAACTTTCTGGTCGGCAATGCGCTCTACTGGCTGGAGCGCTTTGGCATTGACGGCCTGCGCGTGGATGCCGTGGCCTCCATGCTGTACCGCGACTACAGCCGCCAGGAAGGCCAGTGGATTCCCAACGCCCAAGGCGGGCGCGAAAACCTGGAGGCCATCGAGTTCCTGCGCCGCATGAACTACATTGTCGGCACCGAGCGAGTCGGCGCCATCACCCTGGCCGAGGAGTCCACCTCCTTTCCCGGTGTCAGCCGTCCGCCCAGCCCTGATCTGCAAAGCGGCGGCCTGGGCTTTCACTACAAATGGAATATGGGCTGGATGCACGACATCCTGGCCTACGCTGCACTCGACCCGGTCTATCGCAAGCACCACCAGAACCAGCTCACCTTCGGGCTGATGTATGCCTTTTCTGAAAACTTTGTGCTGCCGCTGTCGCACGACGAAGTGGTGCATGGCAAAAAATCCATGCTCGACAAAATGCCGGGCGACCCCTGGCAGCGCTTTGCGAACTTGCGCGCGCTCTACGGTTTTATGTGGGGCTACCCCGGCAAGAAGCTGTTGTTCATGGGCTGCGAGTTGGCCCAGACCACCGAATGGGCCGACACCGGCAGCATCCCCTGGCATCTGGAGGGCCAAAGTTCGCATGCCGGCATGCAGCGTCTGGTGCGCGACCTCAACCTGGTCTACCAGGCCTACCCGGCGCTGCACCAGCAGGACGTGAAGCCCGGCGGCTTTGAATGGATTTCGCACAACGATGCGGCGCAAAGCATCATCGCCTTCACCCGCTGGGGCGAGGATGGCAGCTGTGCCGTGGTGGTGTGCAATTTCACCCCGGTGCCGCGCCATGGCTTCAGGCTGGGCGTGCCACAGGCGGGGCAATGGATGGAGGCCATCAACTCTGACCTGGCGGTTTACGGCGGCAGCGGTATGGCCAACGGCACCGTCGTCACCGAGCCAGTGGCCGCCCACCACAAGCACCAATCGGTGGTGCTGACCCTACCACCCCTGGCCACCGTGATTCTCACCAGGGCAGCCACTTAGCCACTTGGAATTCGACTATGGCGCTTCTCCCCGGTAACACCCGCGCGCTTGGCGCCAGCCTGCAAGCCGACGGCGTCCACTTTGCCCTGGCAGCGCCTCATGCCGTGGCGGTTGATTTATGCCTTTTTGATGACAGCGGCCGCACAGAAATAGCGCGCCACGCCATGCCCTCCCAAACGGATGGCATCTGGCATGGCTTTCTGCCCGGCGCACAGGCCGGCCTGGTCTATGGCTGGCGCGTCCACGGCCCCTGGGCGCCGCATCTTGGCCACCGCTTCAACCCGGCCAAGCTCATGCTGGACCCCTATGCCCGAGAGGTCGTAGGCCAGTACCAGGGACAGAACATTCACCTGGGCAACGACCCCGCCGACCCAAGCCGTCCCGACCCGCGCGACAACGCCACCGAGGCGCTCAAGGCGCGCGTGGTGGCCGACCTACCCGCACCGCTGTCCGGCGTGAGCGTGGATGCCGCGCAGCGCGTGATTTACGAGCTGCACATCAAGGGCTTTACTGCCCTGCATCCGGACGTGCCGCTGGAACTGCGCGGCAGCTATGCTGGTCTGGCACATCCGGCTGCCATTTCCCATTTGAAGGCCCTGGGCATCACCTCCGTCTGCCTGATGCCGGTGGCGCAGCGCGCCGACGAAGCGCGGCTCTTGAACATGGGCCTGACCAATTACTGGGGCTATAGCTCGATTGCCTGGAGCGCGCCCGAACAGCGCTACTGGAGCGGCACCGAGGGCAGCAGCCCGCGCAGCGAGTTCAAGCACATGGTGGACGCGCTGCACCAGGCCGACCTCGAAGTGATTCTGGACGTGGTCTACAACCACACGGCCGAAACCGACGAGTTTGGCCCGTCATTGAGCCTGCGCGGAATCGACAATGCCACTTACTACCAGCTGGAGCCCGGCAATCCGGCGCGCTACATCAACTGGACCGGCTGCGGCAACTGCGTCAATCTGAACCAGCCTTTGGTGCTGCGCACCGTGATGGACAGCCTGCGCCTGTGGGTGCAGGAATTCGGCGTGGACGGTTTTCGCTTTGATCTGGCACCGGTGCTGGCGCGCGGCGATCAGGCCACACAATACCGCTTTGCCAGCAACGCGCCCTTTTTGTTGGCGGTGGCGCAAGACCCGGTGCTGCGCTCCAAACTAATGGTGGCCGAGCCCTGGGACATTGGACCCGGTGGCTACCAGCTCGGGCAATTCCCTGCTGGCTGGCTGGAATGGAACGACAAGTTCCGCGACACCCAGCGCGCTTTCTGGCTGTGCGGCCAGGAGACGCCGGGCGCCTTGGCGCAGCGCCTGGCCGGATCTTCGGAGTCCTTTGATCCGCAACGCCGCGCCGCCAGCAGCAGCGTCAACTTTGTCACCGCACATGACGGTTTCACCCTGAGCGATCTGGTCAGCTACAACGAACGCCACAACCTGGCTAATGGCGAGAACAACCGCGACGGCCATGGCCATAACCTGAGCTACGACCACGGCGCCGAAGGCCCAACGGACAACCCGGCCATCCTGGCATCTCGGCTCAGCCACAAGCGCGCCCTGCTGGCGGTCACCGTGCTCTCGCTGGGCACGCCCATGCTGTTGGCCGGTGACGACATCGGCCACAGCCAGCGCGGCAACAACAACGCCTATTGCCAGAACAACGCGACCACCTGGCTGAACTGGCTGAACGCGGATCGGCAGTTAAGCGCCTTCGTGACCCAACTGCTGCAAGCGCGCCGTGCACGCAAGGCTCTGCAGGCGCGCAGCTGGTGGCAGGCGGAACCGGCGCGCGGTCAACTGCTGGCCCGCTGGTCCACGCCGCAGGGCGCGCCGCTGACACCTGACGAGTGGAACGATGGACGGCAGCGTGCGCTGGCCTTGCATGTAAGCCTGTCCAGCCCTGACACGCACGGTGCCGACAACGCCGACTGCCTGTTGCTATTCAATGCCGCGCGGCAGCCCCAGACCTTTGACCTGCCCGCCGGAACATGGCTGCGCCACATCGACAGCAGCGGCGGCACTGGCGCCGACAGGCTGCTGACCGCAGAGGAAACCCTGCCCGCCGGATGCCTGTGGCTGGCCAGCACACGGGCCCTGTTCAATACCTGATATCAACCTCCAAGAGTCCGCCACCATGACGATCCAGACCCTGCCCACCACCCCCTACAACGACCAGCGCCCAGGCACCTCGGGCCTGCGTAAAAAGGTCACCGTGTTTGCCCAGAAGAACTACCTGGAAAACTTTGTCCAGGCGCTGTTTGACGTGCTGCCCGACGCCCACGGCCTGAGCCTGGTGCTGGGTGGTGACGGGCGCTATTACAACCGCGTGGCGGTGCAAACCATTTTGCGCATGGCAGCAGCCAAGGGCTATGCCCACGTGCTGGTGGGCCAGGGCGGCATTCTGTCCACACCGGCGGTGAGCGCAGTGATCCGGGCCACAGCGGCCAGCGGCGGCATTGTGCTGTCGGCCAGCCACAACCCCGGCGGGCCAGACGGCGACTTTGGCATCAAGTACAACATCGCCAACGGCGGCCCGGCGCCCGAAAAAATCACCGAAGCGGTGTTTGCGCGTTCCAAGGAACTGAGCGAAATCCGCATCAGCGACAGCGCGGACATCGCCCTGGACGTGCTGGGCGACTATGTCTTGGACGGCATGCAGGTGACGGTGATAGACCCGGTAGCGACCTATGCCGAGCTGATGCGCACACTGTTTGATTTCGATGCGATTCGCAAGCTGTTTGCAGGAGGTTTTCGCCTGCGCTTTGACGCCATGAACGCGGTCGGCGGGCCCTATGCCAAGGCGCTGCTCGAAGGCGAACTCGGTGCCCCGGCCGGCACGGTGGTGAATGCAGAACCCTTGGAGGATTTTGGCGGCCTGCACCCGGACCCGAATCCGGTCAATGCGGAAGACCTGATCGCCCACATGTTTGCCGAAGACGCGCCCGACATGGGTGCAGCCTCCGACGGTGACGCGGACCGCAATATGGTGGTGGGCCGCCGCTTTGTGGTCTCGCCCTCCGACAGCCTGGCCGTGCTGGCGGCGCACGCCACGCTTATTCCCGGTTATGCCAAGGGCCTGGCCGGTGTGGCGCGCTCCATGCCCACCTCCACCGCGGCAGACCGTGTGGCCAAGTCGCTGGGCATTCCCTGTTATGAAACGCCCACCGGCTGGAAGTTCTTCGGCAATCTGCTGGATGCCGGCAAGGTGACGCTGTGCGGCGAAGAAAGCTATGGCACGGGCTCCGACCATGTGCGTGAAAAAGATGGCCTGTGGGCCGTGCTGTTCTGGATCAATCTGGTCGCCGCCAGCGGCAAATCGGTCGAGACCCTGGTGCGTGAACTCTGGACGGAGCATGGCCGCTGCGTCTATTCGCGCCATGACTACGAAGCCATTCCCACGGACAAGGCAGACACGTTGATGGCCGGTCTTCGCGCATCCCTGGCCAGCCTGCCCGGCACCACCGTGGCCGGCTGCGCGATTGCCCTGGCCGATGACTTTGCCTATACCGACCCGGTGGACGGCAGCGTCAGCCAGAAGCAGGGCATACGTGTGATCCTCACCGACGGCTCGCGCGTGGTGTTCCGCTTGTCGGGCACCGGCACCGAGGGTGCTACCTTGCGCGTTTACCTGGAGCGTCATGAGCCCGACGCCAGCCGCCATGACCTGGAGGCGCAAAGCGCACTAAAGCCGCTGATCGATCTGGCCGAGACGCTGGCCCATATCCGCAGCCTGACCGGTATGGAACAACCCACGGTCATGACCTGAACCCCGTATTCAAACCAATTTGAACGATTCAAAAAAGGAGCTTTCCGTGAACTTGCTGGACACCACCCACAACAACCCCCATGACCGCATGATGCAGCCGCACATGCTGGTGCGCCGCACCATTGCCCTGGTGCTGGCCGGCGGGCGCGGCTCGCGCCTGAAGCAGCTGACCGACAAGCGCGCCAAGCCGGCGGTGTACTTCGGCGGCAAGTTCCGCATTATCGACTTTGCACTCTCCAATTGCGTGAACTCGGGCATCCGCCGCATCGGCGTCATCACCCAGTACAAGTCGCATTCGCTGCTCAGGCATCTGCAACGCGGCTGGAGCTTTTTGCGCGCCGAGCTCAATGAAATGGTGGACCTGCTACCGGCCCAGCAGCGCCTGGACGAGGAACATTGGTACCGCGGCACCGCCGACGCGATCTACCAGAACATCGACATCATCCAGGGCAGCAACCCGGAATATGTCGTCATCCTGGCCGGCGACCATGTCTACAAGATGGACTATTCGTTGATGCTGGCCGACCATGTGGCCAGCGGCGCGGGTTGCACCGTGGGCTGCATCGAGGTGCCGCGCGACGAGGCCAGCGCCTTTGGTGTCATGGCCGTGGACGAGACGCGCAAGATCATAGAGTTTGTCGAAAAGCCGGACAACCCACCACCCATGCCCGGCAATGAGGACGTGTCGCTGGCCAGCATGGGCATTTATATTTTCACTGCCCAGTACTTGTACGACCTGCTGGACGCCGACATCGCCAACCCCGGCTCCAGCCACGACTTCGGCAAGGATGTGATTCCGCTGGTGGTGGCCGAAGGCCGGGCCGTGGCCCACCCTTTCTCCATGTCCTGCGTGTCGTCCACGCCCGACGCAGCACCCTACTGGCGCGACGTCGGCACGATCGACGCCTTCTGGGAGGCCAATCTGGACCTGGCATCGGTCACGCCCGAGCTCGATATTTACGACACCAGCTGGCCGATCTGGACCAGTCAACGCCAGTTGCCACCGGCCAAGTTTGTGCAGGATGCCGACGGCAAGCATGGCCAGGCCATCAACACCATGGTCTCGGGCGGCTGCATTGTGTCGGGCTCGGTGGTCAGCAATTCGGTGCTGTTCTCCAGCGTGCGAATTCATTCCTATTGCACCATAGACCAGGCCGTGCTGCTGCCCGAGGTCACCATAGGCCGTGGCTGCCGCCTGAGCAAAATCGTGGTGGATCGCGGTTGCACGCTGCCCGATGGGCTGGTCATAGGAGAAGATCCGGCACAGGATGCTGCGCGCTTCGAGCGCAGCGAAAATGGCGTGGTGCTGGTCACGCGCGACATGCTCAAACGCCTGCCCAACTAAGCCACATCAACCCGAAACCCTGGAACCCCCATGCGCATACTGCAGGTCAGTGCCGAAATCTTTCCCCTCCTGAAAACCGGCGGTCTGGCCGACATTGCCGGCGCCCTGCCGGCCGCCCTGCTGGCCCAGGGCTGCGACGCCCGGGTGCTGTTGCCCGGCTTTCCAGCGATTCTGGCCGGACTGACAGACCCGGTGCGCGTAGGCTCCTTTGGCACGCCCTGGGGCGAGTCGGTGGAGGTGCTGTTTGGCGCATTGCCAGCCTGCAGCAAGGGCGATCTCATCGTCTATGCCTATGTGCTGGTAGCGCCCGGCCTCTATGACCGGCCCGGCAACCCCTACGAGGATGCCAACAAACACCCCTACAGCGACAACCACCGTCGCTTTGCCACCCTGGGCTGGGGCGCTGCGCACCTAGCGCACGGCCTGGACACGCACTGGAGCGCCGAATTGGTGCATTGCCACGACTGGCATGCCGCCCTGGCACCTGCCTGTCTGGCGGTCTGGAACGCTGGCCAAGGCCCGCGCGTGCCCAGCATCTACACCATCCACAACCTGGCCTACCAGGGCGTATTCTGGCCGCAGAACTTTGGCGACCTGGGCCTGCCCGGCTATGTGTTCAGCATGCAGGGCATGGAATACCACGGCCAGATTTCCTTCATGAAGGCCGGCCTGTCCTATGCCAGCCACATCACCACCGTCAGCCCCACCTATGCGCGCGAAATCCAGACTTCCGAACAGGGCTGTGGCCTGGACGGGCTGCTGCGCGTTCGGGCCTCGCAACTCAGCGGCATCCTCAACGCGGTGGACGATAGCGTCTGGAATCCGGCCACCGACAGCCATCTGGCGCACCGCTATGACGTGCGCAACCTGACCGGCAAGGTGCGCAACAAGACCGACATGCAGGCCACCATGGGCCTGACGGTGGATGCCGATGCCCCCTTGTTTACCGTGGTCAGCCGCTTGACCGAGCAAAAGGGCCTGCCCCTGGTTCTGTCCGGCCTGGATGAAATCATTTCGCACGGCGGCCAGCTGCTGGTGCTGGGCAATGGCGACACGCAGTTGGAGCAGGCCTTCACGCTGCAGGCCAAGATGCACCCGCTGCAGGTGGCATTCAGGAAAGGCTACGACGAAGACTTTGCCCATCGCGTCTTTGCCGCCAGCGACGTCACCCTGGTTCCCTCGCGCTTTGAGCCCTGCGGTCTGACCCAGATGTACGGTCTAAAATATGGTAGCTTGCCCCTGGTGAGAAGGGTTGGCGGATTGGCCGACACCGTAACGGACACCGATCTGGAGACGCTGGACGACCACAGCGCCACCGGCTTTGTCTTTGATGAGTTTGAGGTCGGCGACTACCGGCGCGCCATCCGGCGTGCCTTTGCGCTGTACCGCAGGCGCTCCGACTGGAACCGCGTGCGCCAATGTGGCATGCGAATTGCATTTGACTGGGCCAGCGCAGCCCAACACTACACCAACCTTTACAAGAGTCTGATTTGAACTCCATCACACCTTTTGCCGCCGCGAATCCTCAAGCCGACTTCCCGTTTGATGCCCCGGGGCGCGATCTGGAGTCGCTCAAGCATGCGATTGCCAACAAGCTGATGTTCACCGTGGGCAAAGACCCCAAGGTGGCGCGCGCCGAAGACTGGCTCAATGCCGCAGCCTATGCGGTGCGCGACCAGTTGGTCGAGCGCTGGATGAAGACCACGCGCACCCAGTACGCCAAGGATGCCAAACGCGTCTATTACATGTCGATGGAATTCCTGATTGGCCGCACCTTTGGCAACGCCATGCTGGCCCTGGGTCTGCGCGACCGCGTGCGCCAGGCCCTGCTCGATTTTGGTGTGGACATGGATGCCCTGGCCGAACTGGAGCCCGATGCGGCCCTGGGCAATGGCGGTCTGGGACGGCTGGCAGCCTGTTTTCTGGACTCCATGGCGACCCTGGCGATTCCAGGCTTTGGCTATGGCATACGCTACGACTACGGCATGTTCCGCCAGACCATTGTGGACGGCCGCCAGGTGGAGGTGCCCGATTATTGGCTGACCCACGGCAACCCCTGGGAATTCGCCAGGCCCGAGGTCACCTACCGGGTGCGCTTTGGTGGGCGCGTAGTCAAGGAAGGCGATGCCTTCAAATGGATCGACTCCAATGACGTGCAGGCCATGGCCTATGACACAATCATTCCCGGCTATGACACCATGGCCACCAACACCTTGCGTCTGTGGTCGGCCAAGGCCACCCAGGAAATTGACCTAGGCGCATTCAATCGCGGCAACTACTTTGCGGCGGTGGAGAGCAAGAACCACAGCGAAAACGTGTCGCGCGTGCTGTACCCAGATGACTCCACCGACTCCGGACGCGAACTGCGCCTGCATCAGGAATACTTCTTCTGCAGCGCCAGCGTGCAAGACCTGCTGCGCCGCTATACCAGCCGCCACGAAGGCTTTGATGAACTGCCCGACAAGGTCAGCATTCACCTCAACGACACGCACCCGGTGCTGGCCATACCCGAGTTGATGCGCCTGTTGCTCGACGTTCACAAGCTGCCCTGGGACTACGCCTGGCGCCTGTGCCAGCGGGTGTTCTCTTACACCAACCACACGCTGATGCACGAGGCGCTGGAGACCTGGCCGGTGGGCATGTTGGAGCGCATCCTGCCGCGCCATCTGCAAATCATTTATGACATCAACGCCCAATTCCTGACCGGCCTGGCTCAGGCCGGTGTGAACGCCGGTATGCTGCAAAAGGTGTCGCTGGTGGACGAACATGGCGACCGGCGCGTGCGCATGGCCTACCTGGCGGTGCTGACCAGCCACAGCATCAACGGCGTATCGGCCCTGCACTCGGAGCTGATGAAGGAGTCGATCTTTGCCGACTTTGCCCGGCTCTGGCCCGAGCGCTTCAACAACAAAACCAATGGCATCACACCGCGGCGCTGGCTGGCCCAGGCGAATCCAGCTCTGTCCGCGCTGCTGGACAAGAAAATCGGCAGCGGCTGGCGCCGGGACCTGACGCAACTCAAGGACTTGCAGCCGCTTCTCACCAACGAAAAAGTCATCACTGGCTTCCAGCAGGCCAAGCTGGTCAACAAGCGCCGACTGGCGGCCTGGGTGCAGAGCCACATGGGTCTGGAAATTCCTACCGATGCGCTGTTTGACGTGCAGGTCAAGCGCATACACGAATACAAGCGCCAGTTGCTCAATGTGCTGCATGTGGTGACCCGCTACCTGCACATCATCAACAACCCGGACGCCGTCGTGGTTCCGCGCGTCGTAATCTTTGCTGGCAAGGCCGCCTCGGCCTACCACATGGCCAAGCTCATCATCCGCTTGATCAATGACGTGGCCAAGGTCATCAACAATGACCCGCGCGTGGGCAACAAGCTTAAAATGGTGTTCATCCCCAACTACAGCGTCAGCCTGGCCGAGATGATCATCCCGGCCGCCGACCTGTCTGAGCAGATTTCCACCGCTGGCACCGAGGCATCGGGCACCGGTAACATGAAACTCTCGCTCAACGGTGCGCTGACCATAGGCACGCTGGATGGTGCCAATGTGGAGATTTTGCAGAACGTGGGCGCGGACAACATCTTCATCTTTGGCATGACCACGCCCGAGGTGGCTGCCGTGCGTGCGGCCGGTTACCAGCCGGCCCGCATTGTCGAGCAGATCCCTGAACTTTCTGCCGTACTGCAAGCCATCCGCACAGGCTTGTTCAACCCGGAAGAGCCGGAGCGCTACCAAGCCATTTTCGATACCCTGGTCACCTGGGGCGACCACTACCTGCTGCTGGCAGACTACGCCAGCTATGTGGAAGCGCAAGCCAAGGTGGACGCCGCCTACCTGGATCCCAAGGCCTGGGCCATCATGGCGCTGCGCAATGTGGCTGGCATGGGCCCGTTCTCATCTGACCGCACGATTGCCGAATACGCCGAAAAAATCTGGAACAGCCCCTCGCTGCAGATTGAGGGCTAGGCCGCACGGAGGCAGCGTAAGGCCAGGCTGGCCTTACGCGATGCGCTCCAAGATGAGCACTGCGAAAAAGCCGAGTCCGGCCAGCACCACCCACCTCAGTCCCATAAGCCCGATGCGCTTAAAGCGTTCCTGCCCGGTGGCGATATACAGGCCAAAGCTGGCGATGATGCCCAGCGCGAACATCATGCCGAGCCAGCGAAAGAACAGCATGCTGGGCTCCTGTATTTACCAGGCGCGCGCCGGTTGCGCGAAACCGGCAGGTGCTTGTTTGACGTCTTCGAAGCTCACCACTTCCCAGCAGTCGGGATGGGCCAGCAACGCGCGCAAGAGCTGGTTATTCATAGCGTGTCCCGAGCGAAAGGCCGAGTAGCTAGCCAGCAGTGGTTTGCCCACCAGGTACAGGTCGCCCATGGCGTCCAGAATCTTGTGCTTCACAAACTCGTCGTCATAGCGCAGACCGTCGGAGTTCAAGACCTTGTAGTCGTCCATGACGATGGCATTGTCCAGACCGCCGCCCAGGGCCAGGCCGTTGGCGCGCATCATTTCTACATCCTTGGTGAAACCAAAGGTGCGTGCCCTCGCGATGTCGCGCGAATACGAGCCGGTGCTCAGATCGAACTCCACGCACTGGCCGGTGGAGTCCACCGCCGGATGGTTGAAGTCAATCTCAAACTTGAGCTTGTAGCCGTGGTAAGGCTCCAGGCGCGCCCACTTCTGGTTGGCACCCTCCCCTTCGCGCACCTCCACCGGATGGGTCACGCGGATAAATCGGCGCGGCGCGTTCTGCAGCTCGATGCCCGCGCTTTGCAACAGGAACACAAACGAGGCGGCCGAGCCATCCAGAATTGGAATCTCCTCGGCCGTGATGTCCACATACAGATTGTCCACCCCCAGGCCGCAACAGGCCGACATCAGATGTTCCACCGTCAGCACCTTGGCGCCTCCCTTGGACAGGGTGGAGGCCATGCGCGTATCCGTCACAGCCTCGGCCGACACCGCAATCTCCACCACCTGCGGCAGATCGATGCGCCTGAACACGATGCCGGTGTCGGGCGCTGCCGGGCGCAGCGTGATTTCCACGCGCTGTCCGCTGTGCAGGCCGACGCCTACGGCGTGGGTGAGGGATTTGAGGGTTCTTTGTTTGAGCACAGGGTGATTTTAGTCCGCCTGTTTTCTTAGGAAGGCCGGGATCTCGTAGTCGTCCATGCCGCCGCTGGAGAGCGCATCAACGCGCGCTGCTGCCTGGGTGCGATTGGTGCGCCACACGCTCGGGGTGTTCAGTCCGGCGTAGTCGGTCTGGACGTGTCCAACGGTGGCCGGTGCCGTGTTTTGTACACCCACGGCACTGGACATGGTGGGTACGTTGAAGGGCACGTTGTCGGTGCCGGTACGCAGCTGGGTCTGCACCACGCGGATCGGGGGGCGCTGGCCGCTGCGGGACAGGCCGGTGGCGACCACGGTGACGCGGATTTCTTCACCGAGGCTGTCATCGTTGGCGGTGCCGTAGATCACATGCGCATCGGGCGATGCGAAGGCGCGAATCGTGTTCATGGCCAGCTTGGATTCGGACAGTTTCAAAGAACCCTTGGCAGCGGTGATCAGCACCAACACGCCCTTGGCGCCAGACAGGTCAATGCCTTCGAGCAGCGGGCAGGCAACAGCCTGTTCGGCAGCGATGCGGGCGCGGTCCGGACCCTTGGCCATCGCGGTGCCCATCATGGCCTTGCCGGGCTCACCCATGACGGTGCGCACGTCTTCAAAGTCGACGTTGACATGGCCCGGCACATTGATGATTTCGGCAATGCCACCGACGGCGTTTTTCAGCACGTCATTGGCCTGGGCAAACGCCTCTTCCTGGCTGATGTCGTCGCCCAGGACTTCCAGAAGTTTTTCGTTCAGCACCACGATCAGCGAATCGACATTGGCCTCCAACTCGGCCAGGCCTGCATCCGCATTGCTCATGCGCCGGCCACCCTCAAAGTCGAAGGGCTTGGTGACCACGCCCACGGTCAGAATGCCCATTTCCTTGGCCACACGGGCAATGATGGGCGCCGCACCGGTGCCGGTGCCGCCGCCCATGCCGGCGGTGATGAACAGCATGTGCGCGCCCTGAATTGCTTCGCGGATATCCGCCTCGGCCAGCTCTGCCGCCTCGCGGCCCTTGTCGGGCTTGCTGCCGGCGCCCAGGCCCGAAGAACCCAGTTGAATAATCTTGTGCGCGGAGCTGCGCGTGAGGGCCTGTGCGTCGGTGTTAGCGCAGATGAATTCCACGTTGTCCACCGAGGACTGGATCATGTGCTCGACGGCATTGCCGCCGCCACCGCCTACACCGATCACCTTGATCTGCGTGCCCTGGTTAAAACCTTCTTCTTCAATCATTTCGATGGCCATCTTTGTTACTCCTGAATGTCAAATGTACGTGAATCAATATGCTTTTTTGCGTGGGGGTATTGAATAGATTACGCAGGTGGATCTACACATCGCGATCTATTTGGGGGACTGCCTCTTGCCAACCAAATTTTGTTTTTATTCATCAGAAGTTTCCAATGAACCAGTCCTTGATGCCGCCAAAAGCGGTCTTCATGGAACCTTGTTTTTGTGCCACCTTGTAGCCGCGCATGCGGCCCAGGCGGGCTTCTTCGAGCAGTCCCATGACGGTGGCAGCGCGCGGATGGGCCACCATATCGGACAGGGCGCTGCGGTATTGCGGAAGGCCACGGCGCACCGGCTTTAAAAAGATGTCCTCGGCCAGCTCCACCATGCCGGGCATGACGCAGCTGCCACCGGTCAGCACAATGCCGCTGGACAACACCTCTTCAAAGCCTGACTCCCTCATCACCTGGTTGACCAGGGAAAAGATTTCTTCGACGCGAGGCTCAATCACACCGGCCAGTGCCTGACGACTCAGCATGCGCGGGCCGCGGTCGCCCAGTCCCGGCACTTCGACCTGGGTTTCCGGATCGACCAGCAACTGTTTGGCGTGTCCCGATTCGACCTTGATATCTTCGGCGTCCTTGGTCGGCGTGCGCAGGGCCATGGCGATGTCACTGGTGATCAGGTCACCGGCTATCGGAATCACGGCGGTATGGCGGATGGCACCATTGGTGAAGATGGCAACGTCGGTGGTACCCGCGCCAATGTCCACCATGGCCACGCCGAGCTCGCGCTCATCCTTGGTCAGCACCGACAGACTGCTGGCCAGCGGATTGAGCATCAGCTGGTCCACTTCCAGGCCGCAGCGGCGCACGCACTTGATGATGTTCTCGGCAGCGGTCTGGGCGCCGGTGACGATATGCACCTTGGCCTCCAGGCGGATGCCGCTCATGCCTATAGGCTCGCGCACATCCTGGCCGTCGATGATAAATTCCTGCGGCTCCACCAGCAACAGGCGCTGGTCGGTCGAGATGTTGATGGCCTTGGCGGTTTCCACCACGCGTGCCACATCGGCCTGCGTCACCTCGCGGTCTTTTACCGCCACCATGCCGCTGCTGTTGATGCCGCGGATATGGCTGCCTGTGATGCCGGTATAGACGCGGGTGATCTTGCAGTCGGCCATCAACTCGGCCTCTTTCAGTGCGGCCTGAATGCTTTGCACGGTGGCGTCGATGTTGACCACCACGCCACGCTTCAAACCATTGCTAGGTGCGACACCCAGACCGGCCAGCTTGAGCTCGCCGCCGGGCATGACCTCGGCCACCACCACCATCACCTTGGCGGTGCCGATGTCCAGACCTACAATCAAATCTTTGTACTCTTTTGCCATGCGTTCACCTGTGTTGCATTATTTCTTTGCCACATCCGACTGCGTGGTGCTGACACCGTGCAAGCGAAGGGCATATCCGTTTTCATGCCGCAAATCGGCCGACTCCACTGCGTCTGGTGCCCGCCCATAGCGGGACACCACCTGGGTCAATGTTTTCAAAAAGCGCTCCACGCGTGGCCTGAGTTCGTCGGGGCTGCCGCGTCCCAGTTCGATCTCGGCACCGGCCTGCAGTCGTAGGCTCCAGCTACCCCGACCCGATAGCGCCAGTTGCTCCACCTGCATTTCCCTGTCGGCAAACAGCGGGGCGATGACGCGGTACATGGCCAGCACCTCGGCTCCTGTACCTTCGGGCCCGCTGAGCATGGGCAGGCTGTCCTGATCGACCTCGCCAATATTGGCCTCGAACACCTCGCCAAAGCTGTTGACCAGGCGCGCGTCGCCCTCACCGCCCCACAGCGCCACCGGCTGGTGCTCCTGCAACGTCACGCGCAGGCGATTCGGAAAGTCACGCTGCACCACGGCGCGACGCACCCAGGGAGCAGCCTCAAAGGCGGCCCGTACGCGCTCGAGATCGACGGTCAAAAATGTGCCAACAATGCGCGGCGCCACATTGGCACGCAAGCTCACGCTGTTGTTGTGGCGGGTATCGCCGACAACGCGAATGCCCTGGATATCAAACTGGCTGGCACGCGACAGCAGACGCACGCTGGCCACCGCGCACAGGGCGACAAACACCAGCACCAGCACGGCAACCGTGAGGTTCATGAGTTTGACGTCGACGGGCGTGACCAGAGCGGATTTCATGCAAACGCTTTCGCATCGAGAGTGGCGCTCTGCAGCAGTTGCACGCACAGCTCTTCGTAGCTGATGCCGGCAGCCTTGGCCGACATCGGCACCAGGGAGTGACCCGTCATGCCGGGCGAGGTGTTGATCTCCAGCAGATAGGGCTTGCGGGTCTTGCCATCGATCATCACGTCGATACGGCCCCAGCCACGGCAACCCAGTACCCGATAGGCCTTGAGCACCAGTGCCTGAATAGCTTCCTCTTCACCCTGCGGAATTCCAGACGGCACCAGATAGTGGGTGTCTTCCGTAAAGTACTTGTGTTGGTAGTCGTAATTGCCGTCGGGCGCCACGATGCGGATCACAGGCAAGGCCTGCGCCTTGTCGCCCTCGCCAATCACCGGACAGGTGACCTCATCGCCCTCTATGCATTCTTCGCAAAGAATGTCGGCGTCCATTGTTCCGGCCAAGGACACGGCCTCGGCCATGCCGGAATAGCCCATGACCTTGGTCACGCCAATCGACGAGCCTTCGCGCGCGGGTTTGACAATGAGGGGCAGGCCCAGCGCGTCCGGTATCTCAATCACCTCGCGCCGCTCGAAAGCGCCCCGGTGCAGCACCTTGTATTGGGGTGTTGGGATGCCTTCTGCAATCCACACCCGCTTGGTCATCACCTTGTCAATCGCGATGCTGGATGCCATGACGCCGGAACCGGTGTAGGGAATGCCCAGCAGTTCCAGCGCGCCTTGCACAGTGCCGTCTTCACCAAAGCGCCCGTGCAGCGCGATGAAGCAGCGCGCAAAGCCTTCGCGCTTGAGCTCGTCGAGCGCGCGTTCTGCCGGGTCAAACGCATGGGCATCTACGCCCATGGAAAGTAGCGCCTTCAGCACACCGCCGCCAGACATCAAAGAGACCTCGCGCTCGGCCGAGGCGCCGCCCATCAGCACGGCCACCTTGCCGAATGTGGTCCCCACGCTTGCCGCTTCGCGTGCTGCGCTGCCCCCCGTGGGGGCCTTCGCGCCTTGGGGCGGCCCGGCGGCGCTCATATTCGCTGCTTCCTGCATCGTCATACTACGGCGCCTTTCACTGTCAACATGTCTGCAATCTTTGCAGGCACCGCACCAATGGAGCCGGCACCCATGCAGACCAGCACATCGCCATCGCGGGAATTGTCAATGGCCGCCTGCGGCATGGTCAGAATGTCGTCCACAAAGATCGGTTCGACCTTGCCGGCAATGCGCAGGGCACGCGCCAGGGCGCGGCCGTCGGCCGCGACGATGGGCGCTTCACCGGCGGCATAGACCTCGCCCAGCAGCACCGAATCCGACAGGGCAATCACCTTGATGAAATCGTCAAAGCAATCGCGCGTGCGGGTATAGCGGTGCGGCTGGAAGGCCAGCACCAGACGCCGACCCGGGAAGGCACCACGCGCGGCCGAAAGGGTGGCGGCCATCTCCACCGGGTGGTGGCCATAATCGTCAATCAGCGTGACCGTGCCGCCCGGCTTGCCATCCCTGCTGGGCAGGGGCAGATCGCCATAGCGCTGAAAACGCCGTCCGACGCCGCGGAATTCGGCCAGGGCTTTTTGCACGGCAGCGTCTTCAATATTCAGTTCCACCGCCACGGCAATCGCCGACAAGGCGTTGAGCACATTGTGCAGGCCCGGCAGATTCAGCACCACATCCATGTCAGGCAGCACCACGCCATTGCGGCGCTGCACGATGAAGTGCATTTGTGCGCCGACGGCTCGCACATTGACAGCGCGCACCTGGGCGTCCTCGTTGAAACCGTAACTGGTAATCGGGCAGGTCACGTCGTTGACGATGTCGCGCACCGCCGCATCGTCGGTGCACAGAATGGCAGTGCCATAAAAGGGCATGCGGTGCAGAAAATCGACAAAGGCTTTTTTGAGACGGTTGAAGTCGTGGCCATAGGTTTCCATGTGGTCGGCGTCGATATTCGTCACCACCGCCATCACCGGCAGCAGGTTCAAGAACGATGCGTCCGACTCATCGGCCTCCACCACGATGTGCTCACCGCTGCCCAGTCGGGCATTGGCACCCGCGCTATTGAGGCGTCCACCAATGACAAAGGTCGGGTCCAGACCGGCCTGTGCAAGCACGCTGGCCACCAGGCTGGTGGTGGTGGTCTTGCCATGGGTGCCGGCAATCGCAATGCCTTGCTTGAGGCGCATCAACTCGGCCAGCATCAGGGCGCGCGGCACGATGGGAATGTGCATCTCGCGGGCGCGAATCACCTCGGGGTTGTCCTGCTTGACGGCGGTGGACGTCACCACCGCATCGGCGCCGGTGACATGGTCGGCGCTGTGGCCTACATAGGTGGTGATGCCAAGCGTTGCCAAGCGTTTGGTGGTGGCGTTGTCGGCCAGGTCGGAGCCCGAAATGGTGTAGCCCAGATTGCACAGCACCTCGGCAATGCCGGACATGCCCGAGCCGCCCACGCCGACGAAATGAATGTGCTTGATGGCGTGTTTCATACAGACCCCTTCATTTCGTCGGCATTCCTATTTCTCGAAGAAGTGAATATGTTGATCGCGTGTTTCATTGGACTAGTTCCTCGCAAGCGGCGACCACCGCATCGGTGGCGCGCAGTTGTTGCATGTGTTTGGCTGCCAGCGCGCGCTGCAGCAAGGCGGGCCGGTCTATGTTGGCAATGAAGCTTGCCAGGCGCGCGGGCGTCATCTCGGCTTGCGGCAATAACCAACCCGCGCCCTGGTCCACCAGAAATCTGGCGTTGCTGGTCTGGTGGTCATCAACCGCCGAGGGAAACGGCACAAACAGGGCCGCAGCACCGACGGCGGCCAGCTCGGTGACGGTGCTGGCACCGGCGCGGCACAGCACCAGATCGGCATCGGCAAAGGCCTGGGCGGTGTCGGTAATAAACGGGGTAAGTGTGGCGGCAACTCCGCTGGCCGCGTAGTTGGCACGCAGCTCGTCGATCTGTTTTTCGCCGCTTTGGTGGATCACCGTGGGACGCTGCGCCTCGGGAATCAGTGCCAGCGCCTGGGGCACGATGCTGTTGAGCGCCCGCGCGCCCAAACTGCCACCCACCACCAACAGCCGCAGGGAGCCGCTGCGACCTACAAAGCGGTCCTGCGGCTCGGCTTGTGTCAAGAATTCAGCGCGCAGCGGATTGCCAACGCAGCGGCCCTTGGCGATGACATCGGGAAAGGCGGTAAACACGCGGTCGGCGATGGAGGCCAGCAGCTTGTTGGCCATACCGGCCACCGAGTTCTGCTCATGCAGCACCAGGGGCTTGCCCATCAGCTTGCCCATGAGGCCGCCGGGGAAGGTGATGTAGCCGCCCAGACCTACCAGCACATCGGGCTTGACGCGGCGCAGCACCTGCAGGGCTTGCCAGCAAGCGCGCAACAGGCGCAGCGGCAACAGCAGCAGGGTCCATCGGCCCTTGCCGCGCACGCCGCCGAATGCAATCGTTTCCAGCGTGAAGCCACGCGCAGGCACCAGTCGGGTTTCCATGCTGCCGGGCGCGCCCAGCCAGTGCACGCGCCAGCCCTTGGCGCGCAGCGCCTCGGCCACGGCCAAACCCGGAAAAATATGGCCGCCGGTGCCGCCGGCCATGACCAAGGCACAGGGGGTTTTACTCATACACGGCCTCCGTGCATGAGTTGCCTGTTTTCGTAGTCGATTCTCAGCACCACCGCGATGGCAATGAGATTGATCAGAATCGCCGAGCCGCCATAGCTCATGAGTGGCAAGGTCAGGCCCTTGGTCGGCAGGGCTCCCAGGTTCACACCCATATTGATGAAGGACTGAAAGCCCATCCAGATGCCCAGACCCTGAGCAACCAGACCGGCAAACACGCGGTCCAGGGCGATGGCCTGGCGTCCGATCTGCATCAGACGACGGGTCATCCAGAGGAACAGGGCGATCACGATCAGCACACCGACAAGTCCACACTCTTCCCCAATGACGGCCAGCAAAAAGTCGGTATGCGCCTCGGGCAGCCAATGCAACTTCTCCACGCTGCCGCCCAGTCCCACGCCGAAAATTTCGCCGCGCCCGATAGCGATCAGCGAATGCGACAGCTGGTAGCCCTTGCCCATGGAATAGGCATCGTCCCAGGGATTGAGGTAGGCAAAAATGCGCTCGCGCCGCCAGGGGCTCAGGGCAATCATCAGGCTAAAAGCCACCATGAGAATCGCCGCGATCAGAAAGAACATGCGAGCGTTGACCCCACCCAAAAACAAAATGCCCATGGCGATCACTGCAATCACCATGAAGGCACCCATGTCGGGCTCGGCCAACAGCAAGATGCCGATCACCGCCACCGCAGCCCCCATGGGCAGGACGGCGCGAAAGAATCGCTCCTTCACCTCCATCTTGCGCACCATGTAATCGGCGGCATACAGCACCACGGAAAATTTGGCCAGCTCAGACGGCTGGAAGTTCAACAGCCCTAAGGCAATCCAACGCCGTGCGCCGTTCACGCCCTTGCCGATAAAGGGCACCAGCACCGCTATCAGCAACACCAAGGAGGCGACAAACAAATAGGGCGCGACCTTTTCCCAGGTCGCCACAGGCACCTGAAAGGCCAGCAGCGCGGCGACAAAGGCCACGCCTATGGACAGGGTGTGACGCAGCAGAAAATGGGTATGCGCGTAGTTGGCAAAGCGAGGGTTGTCCGGCATGGCAATCGAGGCTGAATACACCATCACCAGACCCCACAGCAACAGGGTTACGGTGACCCAGACCAGAGGCTGGTCAAAGCCGCGTATCTGGGTGCTTGCGATATGGGGGGCAAAGGAACCGCGCCCGCCCAGACGCACCGGCAAGACCGAGGACGGCGACGATCCTGACTTGCGCGAGAACCAGCCCTTCAGAGGGTGTGCGACGGTGCTCATACGACACTCTCCAGGTCTGAGCCGCTGTCCAGCGCCAGCGTACGCACCGCATCGACAAAACACTGTGCACGGTGCGCATAGTCCTTGAACATGTCAAAGCTGGCACAGGCCGGCGACAACAGCACGGCGTCACCGGCGTGCGCCGCACGGTTGGCTTGCGCCACGGCGTCCTCCATGGAAGCAGCGTCCAGCAGCGGTACTTCCGAGGCTTCAATGGCCGCGCGAATCAGCGGCGCATCGCGGCCGAACAGCACGACGCTGCGCACATGGCGAGCAATAGGTGCAGCCAGCGGCGAAAAGTCTTGCCCCTTGCCTTCGCCACCCAGCAGCAACACCAGCTTGCGGTCTTCGCCCAATCCATTGAGAGCGGCCACGGTGGCGCCCACATTGGTGCCCTTGCTGTCGTCAAAGAATTCCACGCCGTTCAAAATGCCTACGCTTTCCACGCGGTGCGGCTCGCCGCGGTATTCGCGCAGGCCAAACAGGATGGGGCCCAGCGCACAACCCGCCGCCGAGCACAGCGCCAAGGCAGCCAAGGCATTGCTGGCGTTGTGGCGACCGCGAATGCGCAGTGCGTCGGCCGGCATGAAGCGCTGAAAATATAGTTCTTCATCATCGTAGGCCCCCATGCTTGCCACTGCGTGTGCTGCGCTACCTCCCAGGGGGGCTGTCGCGCCTTGGGGCGGCCCGGCGGCGCGACGCCTTGGCTTGCGCGTCTCGTCGGCTTCCAGCGCACGCACCAGCCAGACCATGCCGTTCATGTCTTCCAGACCAAAGTCACCAGGGCGCTGCGGCATGTCGGTGCCGAAGGTCACATATTCACGCTCGATGGGCCGCTGCAGTTTGGCCCGAATGGGAGCCGGGCGCATCGCCATGACGGACGGGTCTTCGCGGTTCAGCACCATCAGTCCGGTGGAACCAAAGATATTCGCCTTGGCCTTGGCATAGGCTTGCATGCTGCCATGCCAGTCCAGGTGGTCCTGGCTCAGGTTCAGCACCACGGCAGCCGTGGGCTCCAGGCCGCTGGGCAGATCAAGCTGGAAGCTGGAGAGTTCCAGCACCCAGATTTCGGGCAGGGCATCTTCGGCCAGGGCCTTGGTCAGCGTATCCAATAGGGTCGGGCCGATATTGCCGGCCACGGCCACGCTTTTTCCGGCCCAGCGCACCAGATGGCCGGTAAGCGAGGTGACGGTAGTCTTGCCATTGGTGCCGGTGATGGCCAGCACCTTTGGTGCATACAGCGCGTGGATGGTCGGCACAGCGCTTTGCGCCAGGTCCTCGAGTGCTTGTGCAAACAGGCTGAGTTCACCGCCCACCCATAGACCTAGAGTCTGCGCTGCGTCCATCACGCCAACGGTCTCTGCCGGGCTCAGACCAGGGCTCTTGAAGACGGCGCGAATGGAGCTGCCTTCAATCAGCGAAGCGTTGAAATCCGAATGCACGAAGCGCACATCCGGCAGCTCTTGGCGCAGCACGGCCAGTTGCGGTGGCGCTTCGCGCGTATCCACCACGGTCACCACGGCACCGTGCAACGCGCACCAGCGCACCATGGCCAGGCCGGATGCACCCAAGCCCAGAACCATGACGTGGAGACCTTGCAGGTTATGCATGACAAGCCTCCGCCGGGCCGCCCCAAGGAGGCGTACGGCCCCCTTGGGGGCAGAGCAGCTGCGTAGCAGCAAACGTGGGGGCAAACATGTTTAGCGCAGCTTCAGGGTGGACAGGCCGATCAGGCACAGCAGGATGGTGATGATCCAGAAGCGCACCACGACCTGCGTTTCCTTCCAGCCATGCTTCTCAAAATGGTGGTGCAGTGGCGCCATCTTCAAGAGGCGCTTTCCGGCACCGAATTTCTTTTTGGTGTATTTGAAGTAGCTGACCTGCAGCATCACCGACAGGGCCTCGACCACAAAGATACCGCCCATGATGGCCAGCACAATTTCCTGGCGCACGATGACGGCCACGGTACCCAGCGCCGATCCTAAAGCCAGCGCGCCCACATCGCCCATAAACACCTGGGCCGGATGGGTGTTGAACCACAAAAAGGCCAGGCCCGAACCGGCCATGGCCGCACAAAAAATCATCAGTTCGCCAGAGCCCGAAATATGCGGGAAAAACAGGTATTTGGAGTACACGGCGCTACCGGTGACATAGGCAAATATGCCCAGGCAGGAGCCCACCAGCACCACCGGCATGATGGCAAGTCCATCCAGGCCGTCGGTGAGGTTGACGGCATTGCTGGAGCCCACGATCACTAGATAGGTGAGGATGACAAATCCCAACACGCCCAGCGGGTAGCTCACCTCCTTGAAGAAGGGCAGCAGCAGACCGGCCTTGGGCGGCAGATTCACATCAAAGCCCGAACTGACCCATTGGAAAAACAACTCCATCACGCGCATATTGGAGCTCTCGGAAATGCTGAAAACCAAGTACAGCGCCGCTAGTAGTCCAATCAGCGATTGCCAGAAATACTTTTCGCGCGAGCGCATGCCTTCGGGGTCCTTGCGCACCACCTTGCGCCAGTCATCGACCCAGCCAATGGCACCAAAGCCCAGCGTGACGATCAGCACAATCCAGACAAAGCGGTTGCTCCAGTCAAACCAAAGGAGTGTGGAGACGACGATGGACAGCAGGATCAACACACCGCCCATGGTCGGTGTGCCGCTTTTGGCCAAATGGCTTTCCATGCCATAACCGCGGATCGGCTGGCCGATCTTGAGTTCGGTCAGGCGGCGAATCACGTAGGGGCCTGCGGCCAGGCCAATCAACAGTGCCGTCAGCGCAGCCATCACGGCGCGAAAGGTGATGTACTGGAAAACGCGGAAGTAACCGAATTCCGGAGACAGGGTTTGCAGCCATTGGGCCAGGCTTAGCAGCATGTGAGTCTTTCGTTCTTGTTTTTCATTGCGTTTCCTGCGCGGCGGCGTATACCGCCTCCACTACCCGCTCCATGCGCATAAAGCGCGAACCCTTGACCAACAGGCTGCTGCTCTGCGGCAATGCTTGCAGCACGGCGGCGTTCAGGTTTTCAATGGAGTCAAAGTGCTGCGCACCGGGGAAGGCGGCCACCGCAGCCTTGGCCAGTTCGCCAATAGCGAAGAATTGCTCGATGCCGGCGGCCTTGGCTTCGGTTCCGGCCTCGGCGTGGAAGGCCGGGCCCTGCTCGCCAACCTCACCCATGTCGCCCAGCACCAAGAGGCGCGGACCAGGCAGCTCGGCCAGCACGGCGATGGCGGCGCGCACCGAGTCGGGATTCGCGTTATAGGTGTCGTCCACCAGGGTGCGGCTGCGGTCTGCAAAGGCCAGCTTGATGGCGCGTGAGCGGCCCTTGACCGGCACAAAGGCCTCCAGCCCCTGGACCACCGCATCCACAGCCACTCCGGCCGACAGGGCGCAGGCGGCTGCGGCCAGCGCGTTCTTGACGTTGTGGCGCCCGGCAATGTGCAGAGCAAAGGCGAAGTCCTGGCCCAGACCGCGTGCCTGCACGGCCCAAGCAGCGTCGGCCCAGGTTGCAGAGACGCAACTCACATCCTGCTCGCGATCTGTTGCTGCCAGAGAAAAACCGGCCACACGGCGCGGTGCGGCCAGCTCGGCCCACAGTCCGGTAAATTCCTCATCCGCCGGGAACACCGCTATGCCGCTGACCGGCAGACGGCCAATGACGCAGCCGTTTTCTTCGGCCACGGCCCGCACCGTTTGCATGAATTCAAGGTGCTCGCGCTGCGCATTGTTGACTAGGGCCACTGTGGCCTGAGCCACTGCAGCCAGTGCGTCGATTTCACCGGGATGGTTCATGCCCAGCTCGACCACGGCAATGCGGTGGTGGGGGCGTAGCCGCAGGATCGTCAGTGGCACGCCAATCTCGTTGTTCAGATTGCCGCGTGTGGCCAATGCATCGTCACCGGCGGCGGCGCTCAGGATGCTGGCAATCATTTGCGTGACCGTGGTCTTGCCGTTGCTGCCGGTCACCGCAATCAGCGGCAGACTGAACTGTGCACGCCAAGCGGTGGCAAGTTCGGTCAACGCCACATGGGTGTTGGCCACCTCGATGCGGGGAATGCCCGCAGGGTAGCTGTCTGCAGGCAAACCGGCATGGCAGACCAGGGCAGAAGCGCCCTGCGCACAGGCCTGATGCAGCATGTGGTTGGCATCGAACTTTTCGCCCTTGAGGGCCAGAAACAGATCACCGCGCTCCACGCTGCGGGTGTCGGTGTGTACGCGCAAAACGGCAGCACCACCGTCTCCTACCAGGGTCGCGCCGGACAGCCACTGCATAGCGGCCTGCAAGGTCATCATGGGTTTCATGCCGAGACTCCTATGGCTCGCAGCCGCCATTGCTGCAGGGCCGCCGCTGCATGGACCCGGTCGGAAAACGCGGACTTCACACCGGCAATTTCCTGCGTGAGCTCATGGCCCATTCCGGCCAGCAGAATCACGTCCTGGAGCGCCGCGCCCTGAATCGCCTGGGCAATCGCCTGCGCCCGATCGCTCTGCACCACCACGCTGTTGCAGGAGGGCAGGCCCAACAGAATTTGGGCAATGATGGCCTCGGGCCTCTCGCTGCGCGGGTTATCGCTGGTTACCACCACCTGGTCGGCCAGCTTGGCCGCTATGGCACCCATCAGCGGACGCTTGGAGTTGTCGCGGTCACCACCGCAACCAAACACGCACCAGAGCCTGCCGCCGCGCGCCTGCACCAAGGGGCGTAGCGCGGCCAAGGCGTGATCGAGTGCGTCCGGGGTATGGGCATAGTCCACCGCCACCAGCGGCGTGTCGGCGTCGCCCAGACATTCCATGCGACCCGGTACGGCATGCAGGGTGCTGCAGGCACGGACCGCATCCGCCAGCGGCACGCCCAGGGCGCGCATGGCGGCCAAGACGCCCAGCAGGTTGGAGATGTTGTAGCCGCCAATCAACCGGGTCTGCAAGGGCAGCACGGTATCGCCCTCCACCACTTCACACGCGATGCCACTGGCGTGGTACACCAGATGGCGTGCCTGCAGCCGGGCAGGTCCGACCGCGGACACGGTCCACACATCAAGCAAACCGCCAGCCAAATCGGCTGCCAGCTCCACGCCGCGCAGGTCGTCGATGTTGAGCACCGCACTTTGCAGCCCGGGCCAGGCAAACAGGCGGCGCTTGGCCTGCCAATAGGCGTCCATGCCGCCGTGGTAGTCCAGATGGTCCAGCGTGAGATTGGTGAACAAGGCCACGCGAATGTGCGTGCCGTCCAGGCGGGCTTCTTCAATGCCTATGCTGGAGGCCTCGATGGCGCAGGCCTGGAGACCCTCATCGGAAAAGCAGCGCAGCGCGGCTTGCAGCAGCACCGGGTCGGGCGTGGTCAAACCAGTGGGCAGCACATGGCCCTGGGCGCTGGCGGCGTCTTCCAATGTGTCGGCGGCGGGCGGACGACCCACGCCCAGCGTGCCGATCATGCCGCAGGGAATGGCCAGCTCGGCTGGCAGCGCCGACAGGGCCTGCGCCAGCCACCAGGCGGTGGAGGTCTTGCCATTGGTGCCGGTCACTGCCAGCACCGCCAGCTCCTTGGAGGGATGGCCAAAGTAGTCGGCGGCAATCGCTCCGGTGGCGGCCTTCAGGCCAGCAAAGCGCTCCACGCGGCCGTCTGCCAAATCAAAGGCTTCGGCGCCCTCGGCCTCGACCAGACAAACCGCAGCACCGGCTTGCAAGGCGGCAGCCACAAAGGAGCGCCCGTCCACCGCCGCACCCGGCCAGGCGATAAAGGCGTCGCCAGCTTGCACCATGCGACTGTCGGTGCGCAGGCTGCCGGTGACATGTTCTTTGAGCCAAAGCGCGGCCTGTGTAGTGGTGTGCAGCATCAGAAACTCTCCTCCACCGCATTGGCAACGATGCTGGGGCGCACCGACATGTCCGGTTGCACATTGAGCAGACGCAGGGTCTGCTGCACGGTGTCGCTGAACACCGGGGCGGCCACATCGCCGCCAAAGTAATGGCCAGCGCTGGGCTCATCCAGCATCACGCCCACGATCAGGCGCGGCTTGTCTATCGGTGCCATGCCGACAAACCAGCCACGGTATTTGCGGTTGCTGTCCGTGCCATAGCCCTTGCCAACCTGTTTGTACGCGGTGCCAGACTTGCCGCCGACCGAGTAACCCTGGGTCTGGGCCTTGGGGCCGGTGCCGCCGGGGCCTGCCGCCATTTGCAGCATCTTGCGAATTTCCGTGGCCGTGGCGGGTGAGAACACGCGCACTCCGACGGCGGGCTCGGTGTTCTTCATCAGCGTGACGGGAATGATCTCGCCGTCATGCGAGAACACGGTGTAGGAATGCACCATCTGGAACAGCGAGGCCGATAGGCCGTAGCCGTAGGACATGGTGGCCTGCTCGATCGGGCGCCATTTGGCCCAGGGGCGCAGGCGGCCCGAGACCACGCCCGGAAATTCAACCTGCGGCTTCTGGCCAAAGCCGGCTGCGGAAAAGGTCTCCCACATGGCGCTGGCCGGCATGCCCATGGCAATCTTGGCGGTGCCGACATTGCTAGACACCTGGATCACCTGCTCGACGGTGAGCGCGCCGTGGGCATGCGAGTCGTGGATGGTGACGCCGGTAATGGACCAGGAGCCGGGAGCGGTGTCGATGATGGTGCTTGGCTTGACGTGGCCGCTTTCCAGCGCCAGGCCAATGGTGAAGGGTTTCATCACCGAGCCAGGCTCGAACGTATCGGTCAGGGCCCGGTTGCGCAACTGGGCACCGGTCAGGTTCAGCCGCTTGTCGGGGGTGTAGCTGGGGTAGTTGGCCAGGGCCAGCACCTCGCCGCTGACGGCGTCCAGCACCACGATGCTGCCGGCCTGGGCGCGCTGCTGCAACACGGCTTCCTTGAGTTTTTGGTAGGCGAAGAACTGCACCTTGCTGTCGATGCTGAGCTGGATGTCCTGGCCGTCCACCGGTGGCACGATTTCGCCTACGTCTTCCACGGCACGGCCCAGACGGTCCTTGATCACGCGGCGCAGACCGGACTTACCCAAGAGGCGCTTGTTGTAGAGCAACTCCACGCCTTCCTGGCCGTTGTCTTCCACATTGGTAAAGCCCACCACATGGGCGGCGGCCTCACCCTCGGGGTACTGGCGCTTGTATTCCTTGCGCTGGTAAATGCCCTTGAGATTGAGCGCGGCGATTTGCTTGGCGGTGCCGGCGTCGACCTGGCGCTTGATCCAGACAAAGCTTTTGTCCTCGTCGAGCTTCTTGGCCAGATCGGCATAGGGCATGTCCAACAGCTTGGCCAGTTCCTGCAGCTTGGGGTGTTCGCCGTCGGTATCCACGTCGTCGGGAATAGCCCAGATGCTGGGCGCGGGCACGCTGGAGGCCAGAATCAGGCCGTTGCGGTCCAGAATGCGGCCCCGGTAGGCCGGCAGCTCCAGGGTGCGGGCAAAGCGCACCTCGCCCTGGTGTAGAAAAAACCGGTTGGCAAACACCTGGATGTAGGCGGCGCGTGCGGCCAGGCCGCAAAAAGCCAGGGCGATGGCAGCTACCACAAACTTGCTGCGCCACACCGGCGTGCGGCTGGCCAGCAAGGGGCTGGAGGTGTAACGCACGCTGCGACTCACGGCTTGGTCCCCTGGGCTGGGGGAGTGGCAGCCTGGGCCTTGGACGCAGCGTCGGCGGCATTGCCAGCCGCGGACTTGACCGGCTCGGTGTAGCTCACATAGGTGGTGATGGCCGGCATCACCAGACGCATCTGGAGCTTCTCGCGGGCCAGTCTTTCCACCCTTGCCGAGGTGGCCTGGCCGCGCTTTTCCACCTCAAGCCGATCGAGTTCGCTGCTCAAGCGGTGTTCTTCGGCGCGCACCTTGTCCAGTTCGGTAAACAGGCGCCTCGATTCGTACTGGACATTGACCAGGTAGATGGCGCTCAGCACCACCGCCAGCAACAGCACCAGGTTAATCCTAGTCATGCCGCCGTCCTCTGCGCCACGCGCATGATGGCGCTGCGCGAGCGCGGGTTGCCCTTGATTTCTTCCTCGCTCGGTTTGACCCGGCCCAGTGACAGCAGCTGCATCACCTTCGGGAGCGCAAAAGGGGCGCGGCGGTCATATTCCTCGCGCGAGTGCTTGGCAATGAATTGCTTGACGATGCGGTCTTCCAACGAATGAAAACTGATCACCGCCAGACGCCCGCCCGGTTGCAGCACCTTCAGGCTGGCTTCTAACGCTTGTTGCAGCTCTTCAAGCTCGGCGTTGATGAAAATCCGAAAAGCCTGAAATGTGCGCGTTGCAGGGTCCTTGCCCGGCTCGCGGGTTTTGACCTGCTCAGCCACGAGTTGGGCCAGCTCGGTGGTGGTTGCAAGAGGCCCCCGTTCCTGTCGGCGAGCAACAATCGCCTTTGCAATTGGCCCAGCAAACCGTTCTTCACCATATTCACGTATCACCTCCGTGATTTGACCGACATCTGCTGTTGCCAGCCATTGGGACACACTCTCGCCGCGCGTGGTATCCATGCGCATATCCAGTGGTCCCTCATTGCGAAAACTGAAGCCCCGCGCCGGGTTGTCGATCTGCGGCGAGCTCACGCCCAGATCCATCAACAGCCCTGCCACGCTGCCCGCCGGCAACTCACCCAGGTTGGCAAAGCCCTGGTGGCGGATGGAAAAACGGGCGTCCTCAATGGACGCCGACTCGGCCACGGCCTGCGGGTCCTTGTCAAAGGCAATCAGGCGCCCTTGCGGCGACAGATGGAAAGAATCAGGCGCGAGTGGCCGCCGCGGCCAAAAGTGGCATCGACATAGCTGCCGTCTTCGGCTTCGGGATAAGACGCGTTGCCGTCCTTGAACAATGCGTCAACCGCTTCGTTCAACAAGACGGTGGCATGGCTCCATGTTGTTTCCACTGTGCGCCTTAAAAGGAGAAGTCCTTGAAGACATCGGGCATGTCGCCCTGCATGGCCTTGGCCTCTTCGGCGTCGTACAAGGCCTTGTCCCACAGCTCAAAGTGATTTCCCATGCCCAAGAGCATGGTGTCGCGGCTGATGCCGGCGGCAGTGCGCAGCTCGGGCGACACCAGCACGCGGCCGGTGCCGTCCATCTCCACATCCATGGCNTTGCCCAGAAANATGCGCTTCCACCACTGGGCCGACATCGGCANNTTGGCGATGCGCTCGCGGAACTTNTCCCACTCNGGGCGGGGAAANACCATCAGGCANCCATGCGGGTGCTTGGTGATCGTCAGTTGGCCGGCTGCGGTCGCGCTCAGGACGTCCCTATGCCGGGTCGGCACAGAGAGCCTACCTTTTGCATCCAGACTGAGGGACGAAGCACCTTGAAACACGACAGCACACCCTTTTTCTTGAAACCGCGGGGAAATGGTTTGTTAAGGGCACGAGTTACCACTTAATTCCACTTTTTTGCACTGTATCAGCAAAAGCTCTGCTTGCAAGAGGCTTGCAAGAAAAATTTCCAATGAAATCAAGGACTTAGCGCTGATTCTGCAGGTCGAAACAGACTAAAAACCTATGTAAATGAAGCACTTAGCCATGGGTCTGAAAGTGATGCTTGAAGCAACTGTCCAAACCGGTACTTTCAGCGATTTACAAGATGTAACGGGATAGATCTTCGTTCTGGCTCAGTTCCGCCAGGCGCTTGTCCACATAGGCGGCGTCAATTTCCACCGTTTGCCCGGCCAGGGAGGCGGCGTCAAAGCTGACATCGTCCAGTAGCCGCTCCATCACCGTGGACAGGCGCCGCGCGCCTATGTTTTCGGTGCGCTCGTTGACCTCAAACGCAATCTTGGCCAGGCGGGTAATGCCCTCGGGCGTGAAATGCAGCGTGACGTCTTCGGTAGCCAGCAGCGCCTGGTATTGGCGCGTGAGGGATGCATGGGTTTGCGTAAGGATGGCCTCAAAATCTTCGACGCAAAGCGACTGCAGCTCCACCCGGATGGGAAAGCGCCCCTGCAACTCGGGAATCAGGTCGCTAGGCTTGCTCAGGTGAAAGGCGCCGGAGGCAATGAACAGGATGTGGTCGGTCTTGACCATGCCAAATTTGGTGGACACGGTGGTGCCCTCCACCAGCGGCAGCAGGTCGCGCTGCACGCCCTGGCGCGACACCTGCGCCCCATTGCCCTCGCCCTGTGAGGTCACCTTGTCGATCTCGTCGATGAACACAATGCCGTTTTGCTCCAGCATGTGGATGGCCTGGCTCTTGATCTCCTCCTCGTTGACCAGCTTGGCCGCCTCCTCGTCCACCAACAGCTTGTGCGCCTCGGAAATCTTGAGCTTGCGCGTCTGGCGCTTGTTTTGCCCCATCTGGCCGAACATGCCGCGCAGTTGCTCGGTCATCTCCTCCATGCCGGCCGGGCCCATCACTTCCAATTGCGGTGCGGCCACCGCCAGGTCGATTTCAATGTCGCGGTCCGCCAGCTGGCCTTCGCGCAGCTTTTTGCGAAAGCTCTGGCGCGCCGTGCTTTCAGGCGCTGCCTCGCCGGAGGCAAAGCCGAAGTCGTTGCGCGGCATGGGGATCAGGATGTCCAGGATGCGCTCTTCGGCAGCGTCCTCGGCGCGGGCCCGCACCTGCACCTTGGCGGCCTCGCGGGTCTGCTTGACGGCGATCTCGGCCAGGTCACGGATGATGGAATCCACATCCTTGCCCACATAGCCGACCTCGGTGAATTTGGTAGCCTCGACCTTGATAAAGGGCGCGTCGGCCAGCCGCGCCAGACGCCTTGCGATCTCGGTTTTTCCCACACCCGTGGGGCCAATCATCAGAATATTCTTGGGCGTGATCTCGGCGCGCAGGCTGCCTTCCACCTGCTGGCGGCGCCAGCGGTTGCGCAGTGCAATGGCCACGGCGCGCTTGGCCTGGCCCTGGCCGACGATGTGTTTGTCGAGTTCGGCAACAATTTCTTGTGGGGTCATTTTTTTGCTCCGGATGTTTTTCCAAAGTGCACGCTTGATGGTGCAATGGAATCAGTCCAGGGTCTCGATGGTGTGGTTCATGTTGGTGTAGATGCACAGCTCGCCGGCAATCTCCAGCGAGCGCTTGACGATGGTTGCGGCGTCCAACTCGGTGTGGTTCAGCAGCCCGATGGCTGCGGCCTGCGCATAGGCGCCGCCCGAACCGATGGTGACGATGCCGTTTTCGGGCTCCAGCACATCGCCATTGCCGGTGATGATGAGAGATGCCTCCTTGTCGGCCACGGCCAGCATGGCCTCCAGGCGGCGCAGCACGCGGTCGGTGCGCCAGTCCTTGGTGAGCTCGATGGCGGCGCGCACCAGATGGCCCTGGTGCTTTTCCAGCTTGGCCTCAAAGCGTTCGAACAGGGTGAAGGCATCGGCCGTGGCGCCGGCAAATCCGGCCAATACCTTGCCGTGGTAGAGCTTGCGCACCTTGCGCGCCGTGCCCTTGACGACGATATTGCCCAGCGTGACCTGGCCGTCGCCGCCAATGGCAACCTGGACTCCGGTGGGCATTTTGCGCCGTACGCTGATGATGGTGGTTCCGTGAAATTGTTCCATAAGACCTTGTTGTGGTTGCACCGCTGCGGTTTGCAAGGCCGCCCGCTCAGATCGCTCGCACAATGACCTTGGCGTGTTCGTTGATGCCTATGATATTGAAGAAGGCTGCCACCAGCCTATGCACGTTTTGAAACTGCAGCTGCTTGCCTTCAGTCTGGCGCATGGCCACCCAGTTCAGAATGCTGCCGGCCGCCGCAAAGTCCACCCGGACCAGGTCGCCGCAGCCAATCACCATGCGATTGCCATCCGGGGGCGCCGCATCCACGGCGGCCAGAATTTGGGTCGCATCGCCCAGAATTTCGCCACGCAACTCCAACGCCGCAACCGGTCCGGGCTCGCCTTGAACCGGTGACAGGCCTGCTGCGACCAGAGTGCAGCAGGGTTCTGCCCAGTCCGGCGGGGAGATACCAAAGGTGACGCAGTAATCCAGCGCCGCCAGTTCAAAATCGTCCTGCAAGCGAAGGGCGCGCAGGGCGGACAGGCGCATGCTCCAACAGACCGGATTCACACCGCGGTCACCCGAGGGAGTCAATGCACGCAAGGCATGGACCAGGCTTTCCGCACCATCCAAGCGCAGGCTGACTGGCTCTTCACACAGGCTGACCAACAGGTCCTCCAGCAGAGGGAAGGCGTCGGACGCGATATGTTCCAGTGCGCACCAGCCCAGATGCCAGGGCATGGGCCGGGACTGCATGGCCCTGCGCAATTGCTCCATGTCAGCGCCGCTTAGCGTCGCCGGGCTGTTCCAGAGGGGACTTTCTGCGGCACTGCTGGCGGTCTGCTCGACCATGGCCGCACTGCCCGGCACCGACCAGGCAGGCGGCACGCCATTCAGGTGCAGGGCAAATTCTGCGGCTGCCGCTTCGAAATCGGCACGCCGGTTGGTGGCGCGATACAGGTCTAACAGGGCCGCGATCCAGGACGGGGCCGCTGGCGCTGCCAGATCTTTGCCACGCAGGGCCGCCAGCAGACCGCTTTCGGCCCCCCCATCGTCACTGTTGGCAAAACGAATGGCGGCCTCCTCCAGCTCCGGGTCGGTGGCCATTTCATCGACCGCAATGGCAAACAGGCGCGAGGTCGAAAAATCGGGCTTACGGTCACGCTGCGGCCCATCGCCTTCGCGCAGGTCGAGCCCTGGCACGGACGCCATCTGGGTAGACTGGAATTCGTCCCCATTGCCTTGCATACCCGCTTGATGCATCGTAAACGGCAGCGTGGTGGCAAAGGAACGCGTCATGGACGGGTCGCTTTTTACCGGCAAGGGCATGGCGGTATCCGGGCGACCGGGTACCGAGTCTGCAGGCTGCGGCACGGTATGGGGCTGAGTCGTACCGTCGCCCTTGGCCTTCCACCACTGGCGTGACATCTGTGCCTCAATCTCGTCGATCTTCTTGATGGTCACGGCCCGGCCGCCCAGGTCTGTGGGCAAGCTGTTCTGGAAGAACGAAGGTCTGCCCATGCTCGCCATGGTGCCGGGATCGCGGTTGCGCAGCTTGCGCAACTGGTCAAACTCGCGCTTGCGGACAAAGTCGTTTTGCCGCTTGCGCTCAATCATGGCCTTCAGCGCCTGCTTATCGTAGCCCGAGGAGTCGCTGTCCTGTGGCTGGTCCAGCTCCGACCAGTCCTTGGTCGGGTTGCGCACAAACATGGCGACCTTGGACAAGAGGCCAGGTTTATCGTCTTTGCTTGCCATGCTTCAAAAATCTTGCTTCAGCCGACGACCCGGCGCCTGCAGAAATCAATCGCCAAACATTTTCTGCTTGAGTTCGCGACGCTGCTGAGCCTCAAGTGACAGTGTGGCCGTCGGACGTGCCAACAGACGACCGACGCCAATGGGTTCACCTGTCTCATCGCAATAACCGTAGTCACCGGCGTCGATCCGGCCTATGGACTGCTCGATTTTCTTCAGCAACTTGCGCTCACGGTCGCGGGTGCGTAACTCCAGGGCATGCTCTTCCTCGATGGTGGCACGGTCGGCCGGGTCTGGCACCACGGAGGTGTCTTCACGCAAATGCTCGGTAGTTTCACCGGCGCTGTTGAGGATTTCCTGCTTGAGCGTGGACAGCTTCAGGCGGAAGGCCGCCATCTGTACGTCGTTCATGTACTCCGCATCGGGCATGGCCATCAGATCGGCATCGGTGAGCTCCGCCAGTGGCTTGGTTTTCCAATTATTGGCCAGCTTGGGATCTTTTTTGATGCTGGATGGCAACACCGGGACGATCACGGGTGAGGGCGCCGATTGGCTGTAGCTGGCCTTTGCTGCGGTAGAAGCCACGGCCTGGGCCATGGAGGGCACCGTGAGTTGCGCCAGCCGGGACGACGGACGCCCGGTCTTTTGGGCCACCACGGCAGTCGCGGGTACGGGCTTGGCAACGATGGTCATGGGAGGGGATACTTTTTGAGGAGAGGCTGGTTTGGCAGCGGTTTTGCTGGCAACAGCAGGCTTGTGGGGAACTGCGGACACAGCGGGCTTGGCCGCTTTGACAGGGGCAGTCGCCACGGACTTGGAGGCGACCTTCGCCGACGCCTTCACCTTGGCAGTCGCCGCATCGGGCGCGGGTGCGGCCTTTGCGGCAGCCTTCACGGGCTTAGATTTGGCTGTAACGGCTTTGGACTGGGGGTCTTTTCCGGATATCGCATTCACTTGATCTCTCCTGTTGGAACTCGCCTGCTTGTGTTCACTGTCGCCTGCGGCTTCAGCAGATGCTTTTGATGGCTTGTTATATGGTGTTTCTACGGCGCGCGAGTGTACAGGTTTCGCCATGGGAAAACCCATCAGTTGCAAAATCGAGACAATCATTCCACTCTCGGCCATGGTTCACACTCTTTCTCTATCAGACGTCCTGTTCAGCCCAGCATAGCGCGCCACCATTAAACACCTTCTACACCAGAGATTGTTCAAGGCCTTGCAACAAAATATCCTTGGGCAGGTCAATGCCAATAAACACCATTTTGCTGTTGCGCACTTCACCATCCGCCCAGGCTGGCCCCAGGTCGCTACCCATCAACTGGTGCACACCCTGGAAAATCACCTTGCGATCGGTGCCCGTCATGTGCAACACGCCCTTGTAACGCAGCATGCGCGGACCATAAATATTGACTACCGCACCCAGAAAGTCTTCCAGTTTGGCCGGATCAAAGGCGCGCTCGGACTTGAAGACAAAGCTTTTCACATCGTCATCGTGGTGATGGTGGCGGCCCTGTCCGTGGCCGTCATGGTCACCATGCCCGTGTGAGGGATGGTCGCAGTGCTCGCCCTCGGCGTGGTCATGGTGTTCGTGCTCGTCTTCCTTGAGGAAGTCCGGATCGATGTCCAGCTTGGCATTCAGATTGAAGCCGCGCAGGTCAAACACCTCGCTTAAGGCCACTTCGCCAAAATGCACGGCGCGCTGCGGTGCGCGCGGGTTCATGTGTTTGAGGCGGTGCATCAGCGCGTCCAGGTCTTCCTTGCTGACCAGATCGGCCTTGCTGATAAAGATCTGGTCGGCAAAACCGACCTGGCGCCTGGCCTCTTGCCTGTCATTGAGCTGGTTGGTGGCGTGCTTGGCGTCGACCAGGGTCAGGATCGAGTCCAGCAGATACGATTCCGCCACCTCATCATCCATAAAAAAGGTCTGTGCCACCGGGCCGGGGTCGGCCAAGCCGGTGGTCTCGATGACCACTCGCTCAAAGTCCAGCTCGCCCTTGCGCTTTTTCTCGGCCAGATCGCGCAGCGTGGCGCGCAGGTCTTCGCGAATGGTGCAGCAGATGCAGCCGTTGCTCATCTGGATGATCTGCTCGTTGGTGTCGCTGACCAGGATGTCGCTGTCGATGTTTTCTTCGCCGAATTCGTTCTCGATCACCGCAATCTTCTGGCCATGGGCCTCGGCCAGCACGCGCTTGAGCAGCGTGGTTTTACCGGAGCCCAGAAAGCCGGTGAGGATGGTGGCGGGGATAAGTGACATGGTTATGGGGTTCCGAAAATCAGCAGGTGGGGAGTTTAGCGGTCAAATCAAGGCGTTCTAACGCTTCATCACAACCAGACCCTTGAGGTATTCGCCCTCGGGGAAGGCAATCGTCATCGGGTGGTCGGGGGCGCCGCCCATGCGTTCCGTGATGAAGCCGTCCACACCGGCATCGGCGCCGGCGCCAGCCACGATCTTGTGAAACAGGTCGGCGCTGATGCCGCCGGAACAGGAATAGGTGAACAGCACGCCGCCGGGCTCCAGCAGCTTGAAGGCCAGGCGGTTGATGTCCTTGTAGGCGCGGGCAGCCCGCTCCGCATGGGCCACAGTGGGTGCGAACTTGGGCGGGTCGAGGATGATGGCGTCAAAAGTCCTGCCCTCATTGCCGAACTGGCGCAGCGAGGCGTTTACATCGGCGTCCATCCAGGTGGCGCGGCTGGCCTCAAAGCCATTCAGCGCCACATTGGCCGCGCCCAGCTCCAGTGCCGGGGCGCTGGAGTCGATCGAGGTGACATGCGCTGCACCGCCACTCAGGGCCGCGACGCTGAAGCCGCCGGTGTAGCAAAAGCAGTTCAGCACGCGCTGGAACTGCAGACGCTTGGTGTAGCTGGCGAACTTGGCGCGGCTGTCGCGCTGGTCCAGGTAAAAGCCGGTTTTGTGACCTGTGGCGATGCTCAAATGCAGCTTCCAGTCATGTTCCTGCAGCACCAAGTCGGTGGCGCCCTCGCCGCGCAGCCAGCCGGTTTGTTCGGCCAGGCCTTCCAGCGTGCGGCTGCTGGCGTCGGAACGCTCGTAGAGTTTGGAGAGACCCGTCTCGGCCAGCAAGGCATCGGCAATCGCCTCCTTCCAGCGCTCGACGCCGGCCGAGGTGAACTGCGCAACCAAGGTGTCGCCATAGCGGTCCACGATCAGGCCCGGCAGGCCGTCGGACTCGCCATGGATCAGGCGTGCGCCGTTGCTCTGGATGTCAAAGCGCTTGCGGGCCTGCACCGCTTTGGCGATGCTGGCCTGGAAAAAGCCCTCATCGATGCGCTGCTTTTCATCAAAGCTCCACATGCGGGCGCGGATTTTGGAGGTCGGACTGAACGCCGCCCAACCCAGGAACTGCCCCTCCGCCGACTCCACGCGCACGGTCTCGCCGCTGTCGCCACTGCCCTTGGCAATGGCCGATTCAAAAATCCAGGGATGGCGACGCAACAGGGAGCGCTCTTTGCCGGCGCGCAGGCGAATCATTTTCATGGGGGCTATTGTCGCCTGTGGTTCTGGCCGAGGTACGGACACCGGCCTTGGCTTGCGCGCAACGACTGGCGCCTGGCTCAGCGACTGGCCCAATAGCCCGGACGCCGTCTAAGGTGTGCGACCGCAATGACGCGCAATTCAGCCAGAGCGGACGGAAGGATGACGAGTTTCACTTCAGGCTGGAACGAACCTGCGCCAGCGCTTCAGCCATCGGAATCGGCTGCACCGCGCCACTCTCGACCTCGGCGACCCTGCGTTCGACCTCAAGCGCCCAGGCGTCTTCTATCTCCACATCTTCATCCAGACTGGAAAGCAAAAACCGCGCGAATGCAGCGCGTTCACCGGCGGTGAGCTTTAGCGCTTCGGCTTCCAGCGCTTCGAGCTGATTTTCCATGGTCAGGTCCTTTGAAGATGGATGCGCAATCTTACTGCGATGGTGATCGCCAAAGGAAGGCCAATCAAAAACGTCAGCCAACAACATGGCGGCGCGTCAAGCCTTCGGCTTCCCCTTGGCCCGCACCCTGGGATGCGCCGCGTCATAGGCCTTGGCCAGATGCTGGAAATCCAACCGCGTATAGACCTGCGTGGTGGTGATATTGGCGTGGCCCAGCAGTTCCTGCACGGCGCGCAAATCGCCGCTGCTTTGCAGCACATGGCTGGCAAAGGAATGACGCAGCATGTGCGGGTGCACGGGAGTGACCACACCGGCCTGCAGGCTGCGGCGGCGCAGGCGCTGCCAGACCGACTGAGCAGTCAGGCGCGTGCCATTGCGACCATTGAACAGGGCGCGGGCCGCATCGGCCTGGGTGGCATGCACCGGCCCGGCCTGGGCCGTGCCCATGGGGCCACGCAAGGCCAACCAGCGCTCCAGCGCCGCAATCGCAGTCTTGCCGACCGGCACCGTGCGCCGCTTGGAGCCCTTGCCCAACACATGCGCCTCAGCGCCCTGCAGGTCTACCCAACCGCGCGCTGTGCTGCTGGCTTCCACGTCCAGTCCAATCAGTTCCCCTACGCGCAGGCCGCTGCCGTAAAGCAGCTCGACCATGGCGCAATCGCGCGCCTCCAGCCAGGGATCGTCATCGCTTTGGAAATCGGCAAACTGCACGGCATCGTCCACGCCCAGGGCCTTCGGTAACGGCTTGGGGGCCTTGGGCGCACGCACGTCCTGCACCGGGTTGCTGGCAATCTGGCCATTGCGGCCCAGCCAGGTGTAAAAGCCACGCCAGCCGGACAAGATCAGGGCAATGCCGCGCCCGCTGCGCCCGCCGCTGTGCATCTGCGCCACCCAGCGCCGCACATGGGGGTTGCGCACCAGCAGCAGATCGACAGGAATCTGCGCGGCATAGCTTTGCAGCTTCAAGAGGTCCAGCGCATAGAGTTCCACCGTGCGCTGGGCCAGCCGCTTTTCAACGCGCACGTATTCCAAGTATTTTTCGACCAAGGCGTGGCGCTCGCCCGCTTGCCCAACTACTTGCCCAGCCGGACATACGCCAGCTTGATCGCCCGCCTGCC
>TBL_comb47_HYPODRAFT_10000077_pt1 | contig 119734 bp, 97 predicted proteins | sample TroBogypolimnion_40_FD_10682 | JGI IMG/M metagenome (IMG submission 10682)
TTTGTTATAGTACTTCTTCCAATCCAACTACTCCTTGTGTAACAGCAACCTTGTCACAAACAATTCCTGGAGTTTACACAGTATCAGTAACAGGACTAACTGCAAATACCACTTATCACTATCGTGGGTATGCTATAAATTCTACCGGAATAGCATTTACTTCTGATGCTACCTTTACGACACTGGTTCCTACATACACACTTACTATTACAAAACTCGGAACTGGGGCAAGTATCGGTAATGTTACGAGCAGTCCTAGTGGAATAAATTGTGGAACAGGATCAAATTGTTCTGCTAACTTTAATGTTGGATCTATTGTGATATTAACTGAAACTCCAGGGTCTAATAATGCCTTTATTATTTGGGGAGGAGGGCTTTGTTGGAACTCTACTCCAACATGCACTGTCACAATGAATAACCCCAATTTGAGTGTAACTGCAGAATTTCTCGCATCAGCTCCTGGTGGCCATTGGCACGTGGGAGGTCTTAATCAATCCTGTAACACAGCTTGTGCTTCATATGGTGGATGTAACCCAGCCAATTGGAATGACGATACTTCTTGTACTGCACTAAAGAGTAGTCTTTCTCCACAGGGCACTGTTTGTCTTACTGAACAGTATACTGCTAGTGCCCCTGAATATGGATGGAACGGTAGCGGGCAAATGATTTATAGAAATAGTACGCTCCAACAAAATTGTGCTCTTCAGCCACTTACTAATGAAAGAAAAAGATTGTGTTCTTGTAATAATTAAAGTTCAATAAAAATTTCCACAAAAAATCCCCTTATCGGGGATTTTTTGGTATAATTAAAATAATGCAAATCAACGAAGACCAGTTAAAAAAGATTATCCTAGAATCAAATCTTGTTTCTCGTCCTGATTTTGATGCGGCTATAAATAAAGCAAAAGAAAGTGGTCAAAAATTAAGCGACATTCTTCTTTCAGAAGGCAAAATATCTGAATCAGATTTAAGACGGATGGAGGCATTTGTGCTGGGTATTCCTTTTGTAAGTCTAGTTAATCAAAAAATTGATTTTTCTGTACTCTCTCTTATTCCAGAACCAATTGCTCGCAATCATAATATTATTGCCTATAAAAAAACTGCTTCTGATTTAGAAATCGCTATGCTTGATGTTGGTGATATGCCTGTTACTGATTTTATTAAGAAACGTTCAGGGTTAAAAATCTTACCAAGACTCACTGACACAGAATCAATGAGAGGAGCACTTGTGCAATATCGAAAAAGTTTACAGGTAGAGTTTGGAAATATAATTCAAAAAGAATCAAATACAATAAAAAATGCCCCAAAAGAAGAAGGAGAAAAATCTGAAGAAGAACTGAAAGAAATGGCAGAAGATTTGCCGGTTGTTAAGATTGTTGATTCTCTTATTTTCCATGCAATTTTACAAAATGCATCAGACATTCATATTGAGCCAGGAGAAAATGATCTTTCTATTAGATACAGAATAGATGGGATACTTCACTATGCGATGGTGCTCGATAAAAGTGCTGCTCCAGGAATAACTGCTCGTATAAAAGTCTTAGCCAACTTAAAGCTTGATGAAAAAAGATTGCCTCAAGACGGGAGATTTAAAATTGATCAAAATGGGGAAAAAATTTCTTTTCGTGTTTCTACTTTGCCTACTTTTTTTGGAGAAAAAACAGTTATAAGAATTTTAAAAGAAAACACACATGGATTTTCCCTGGAGTCGCTGGGTTTTCACGGTGAAGGGCTTGAGAGAATCCATGATTCATTAAAACAAAGAATCGGGTTAGTCCTTGCTGCTGGACCTACGGGGTCAGGAAAAACCACAACTCTTTATACGATGCTTGATATTTTAAATAAACCAGAGGTAAACATTTCAACAGTTGAAGATCCTATTGAATATCAAATGCCTAGAGTTAATCAAACGCAAGTAAAACCTGAAATCGGTATGACTTTTGCAAATGGCCTTCGTTCATTACTAAGACAAGATCCAGATATTGTCATGGTAGGGGAAATACGTGATGGAGAAACTGCAGAATTGGCCGTAAATGCATCCTTAACTGGTCACTTGGTTTTATCTACCATTCACACCAACTCAGCATCGGGAGCAATCCCAAGATTGATAGACATGGGAGTAGAACCATTTTTATTAGTATCTACGATAAAAACAATCATCGCTCAAAGGTTAGTGAGGAAGCTAACTTCAAGTAAAGAGCAATATTTTTTATCGGGAGCAGAATTAAAAAATTTATCAAAAAATGTTGATCTTGATAGGGTTATTAATATATTAAAAACGGAAAATATTATTGGGCCGAAAGATGACTGGGATAAAATTCCATTTTTTAGAGCAAAAAAGAGTGCAGAATTTCCAGATGGGTATTCTGGCCGTATTGGTATACATGAGGTTATAAAAATAACAACTTCTATAAAAGAAATGATTATGAACGGAAGTTCTCAGGATCAAATAGAAGAGCAATCAAAAAAAGAAGGAATGATAACTATGATCGAAGATGGTATATACAAAGCAGTTTTAGGACAAACGAGCTTAGAAGAAGTTTTGCGAGTTGTTTCAGAGTAATTTTACAAAATGCTTTTCTCATATAAGGCAAAAACAAAAGAAGGGGAAGTTATTTCGGGAATAATGGATTCCCCTGATCGTTTTTCTGTCTCAAGAGAATTAAAAGGAAAGGGCAATATTCCACTTTCGATTTCTTTGAAAAGAAAAGAATTAGGTTTTAGTAATCTTTCTTCAATTATTGATAGATTTTTTTCTGGAGTAAAAGTAACAGATCAAATAGTACTAACAAAAAATTTGAGTGGGATGCTGAAAGCTGGTTTAGCCCTTAGCAGGGCACTGTCAGTTTTAGAAAAACAAGCAAAAAATAAAAAATTAAACGACATTTTAGTCTCCTTAAAAAAAGAAATAGACTCAGGTGGAACATTATCCTCTGGACTTATAAAATATCCAAATATTTTCTCAAGTCTTTTTGTTTCTATGGTATCTGCAGGAGAAGAGTCGGGGAATTTATCAGGGGCGCTAGGTGAAGTAGGAATAAGTTTAGAAAAATCTCACTCTTTAACAAAGAGAGTTAAGGGTGCATTGATTTATCCAGGTATTATTTTATGTGCGATGATAATAATCGGTATTTTGATGTTCGCTTTTGTGGTACCGACACTAGCAAATACATTTATGTCACTTAATGTTGAACTTCCAGCATCAACGCATTTTATAATTTCATTAGGAACTTTTTTTTCAAATTATTTAATTTTTTCCTTCATTTTACTGATTGCGATTGGAGCTTTAGCAGCTTGGCTGTTTAAAACAAAATTCATGGCAAAGTATATTGATTTTGTTATATTAAAAACTCCAGTTATAGGAAAATTATCAAAACAATTAAACACTGCTCGCACTGCACGTACATTGGCTTCGCTTCTTGTTTCTGGTGTTTCGATAATACGATCGTTAGACATCACAAAAGATGTTGTCCAAAATACTTACTATAAAAGAATTTTAGAAAAAGCAAAAGAGGATATACAAAAGGGTCTTCCTCTTTCAGAAGTTTTTATGGAAAATCAGCACCTTTATCCTATTATGATGTCAGAGATGGTTCAGGTGGGAGAGGAAACAGGAAAATTATCAGACATGTTGCTTGAGATTGCACTTTTCTATGAAGAGGAAATAGAAAATAGTACAAAAAATCTTTCTACAGCGATTGAACCTATCTTGATGGTAGTTATCGGTGGAGCGGTTGGATTTTTTGCAATATCAATGATTTCACCACTTTATTCAGTAATGGATAATATAAAGTAAATTACTTTTTCTTATATTGTTTATATATAATAAATATAAAAAAGATTAATAAGGAAGTAATTATAATTAGAACTATGTAATTTGTTGTATTCGTGGTATTGGTTTGTATATTTTTAGATAAAATATCTTGAGTAGTTGTACTTGTATTTGTATTTATTGGGTTATTAGTTGTGTTAGATGTTTCATCTACAGTTTTTTCTGATGTATTTAATCTTCCAGAAGTACTCGGATGAACATCTATTTGGATTGGCTGTAGTAATTTTTCATTAGGAAAAAACGCTCTTTTTAAGGCGAAAGTTTTTTGAGTGATGAAAAAACTCAATAATACAATAGTTATTATTAAAATGTATTTTTTATTTTTCATAATAGATTTAACATAAATTATTAATTGCTAGTCCAACTTAGTTGTTTATATCCCGCCGCTGAAAGAGGAAAGCTTGGAGGTGGTGAGTATAGAAGATTGTTGTCGTAAGTGTCATCTGTAGTGCTATACCCTGAAACGTTATTATTTCCATTATCAACCCACGTCCAAGTCCATTGCCCGAAGCTCATTATTGATCCAAAAATTGAGATACTGTTTTTTATTGCTATATTGTTTGGGTAGTAAAAAAATTGGGTACTTCCATTTTGCGATATAAGGGCAGCGTCTACTTCTAAATCAGAGGGAGCTCCATAGGTAACTACTATATCTTTTTGTGACAAAAGGCCTAACACGTCTGATCCATCTTTTGATTGGTATACAATATTTTTTGGAATATATATATTTGGTGCAGTATTTGATACATAAGGAAGTTTTGCTGCAGCTAGCATCACACGTCCATTTACAGTTCCTTCCACCCAAGTATCGTCCTCAATATAGATTGTTCCATTACTAGGTATTGTAACTGTGTATTGGAAACTTCTGTTATTGTAATCTATGTCTTCATTATGAGCATCTCCATTTACGTCCCAACCTGTTGGTGTGCTCTTTAATGAAGTGACTTTATAAACTGAAACAGTGCCATCAGTATTAAATACTAATGAATATCCATTTGTATTTGATGGCGGTAAATAAATTCCAGAACTTTGGGCAGCGCTTTTCAGTGTAGCTAGATTTGAAGTAATGGCAGAAAAATCAACAGCTGGAACTGGATATTGCCAAAAATTTTGTGTGGGTTGGTCTGCATCTCCCCAAACACCATTTTCGGTGTGTGGGCAAGGAGATCCTTGTCCTGATGTGCAAGTATAGGTTGACTTTGCTGAACCAATTGGAGCATTTCCAGTGCCATCAAAACGAATTCCATTATTTGATTGCATTTGCCCATTTATAGTTTCTTGTGGGCCAATCCAAATAACATCATTACTTAAAAATGAATATAATGCGAGTGACGGTATTCCATATTTTGCTGTAATGGTTTTTGTAATACTAGGATTATTTATGTCGTATCCAGTAGAAGTGATTGTCACTATAGTGGATCCGACAGATGGAGGAGTAATAGTTAAGCTATATCTTCCCAATAAGTCTTGTGTGTCACTGTCGACATAATCATGAATATATGGACCGTTTGCGTTTGTTCCATCCTTGAAGTCATTTGGATAATGTGCAAGGTGCCATTGATAATAATTTATTCCAGCTTCAGCTATTTGTAATGCTTGTTCTTTGATTACGCTAGTTCGGATTAACTTAAAGGTGGTCGCAGTCCAGCTGATAATAGGAGACATTGTTAGGGTAAAAATAAAAGTTACAATCAACAAAAGAACTATTACATCTCCTTGATTATTTTTTATTTTTCTTGTTTTCATAATTATTTAATTGCCTAAGTTGTTTTTCAAATTTCTTATACTAGCTCCGGGGGTTGAGGTAAATGTTGTATTGGAATCTTTTAATAATTGTTTTAAGATTGTTAAATTCATTTTTACAAATTTTATTTGATTTATGTTTATTGGGCTGCCTAGTGGAGTTCCTGTACCACTGTAATTGCCATCGTAGTAGTAAAAAAGAGGATTATTTCCAATGGACATATTATTAGATAGTGCAGTTATTTTTTCTGTTTGCCCATCATAGGAAGGAGGGCTTCCTGCTGGGTTGGTGACACCTTTATAAAGTGTATTACCGGTTATGTAATATCGAATTTTTGATATAGTGCCATTGTTATTTATTCCAGTTGAAAAAAAAGTTAATTGAGTGTTTGATGCTTGGTTTATTGTGTATGCGCCGTTTGCGCCATAGGTGCCATTACGAAGTTCGTTTACAAAATGATCAGCGATTATGTTTGCTTGAGTTGTGTTTGTTAATAAGCTGTATTCTTGAGTGTTGCTCGATAAAATATCTCTCAACATTAGTGTTGTTCCTAGCATAAGAATAGTAAAAATAGATACTGTTACTATAGTTTCTGCTAGGGTAAATCCTGATTTATTGGCCGTATTATTTTTTTTGTTTGGTTTTGTTTTCATTTTATGAGCTTGGTGTTAGTAAAACTTGGAGTACTTGGTAACCACTGATATTTAGATTTGAAACTGTTTTTGTTAAATATCCTGCTAGTGTTATTACCACTTGATAGCCATTTTTTGCAGTGATGCCAGGGAAAATAACTTGTCCTGGGGTAAAACATCCAGAAACATAATTAATGCTAATATTTGTGATCGTTGGGTTCTTTGTATTATTTGTTGTTGATAGATATACTTTATATCTCATATATCTGTTGTTATTGTTGCTAGAACAAATTGTTGACCCTGACGTGGTATAAAATGTTCCGTTTGTTCCATTTGGTCCAATGTAATTCCAGGTTGCATTGTCGTTGTTTGTTGCTATTTGAAATTTTACAGTTGCAGCGGGGTCTTGAGAAGTAGGTTGCCATGTTAGTGTTGTATATGTTGCTGATGTGCTTCCAGTGTCGAATGTAGATGATTCAAGATAGCCTGAATTAGATAGTGTGTGTCCGTTGCTACTTAATAATCTTATAGCTAGTGGTGTACTTGTTGTGTCGACATTTCCATCATCTTGGAAGTATTTTGTAGTATTACTCCAATTTACTTGTCCTCCACCACCATTCCAAAATAGTTGGCTCCACAAGCTTCCGCCAGTAACTGCATTTAAATTTACTGCTGGGTTAGAATTTGTGAGTTGAACATTTGCTCCTTCTATTGGATTTCCAGATGAGTCTTTTACTATTACCAAAAGGCTGTTGGTTGTTTTGGTTCCCAAAATTAAATTAAATAGTTGAGAAGTATTTGGCAATAAATTTATTTGTTGTATTGGAGAAGATCCATATATCATATAACTGTTTCCTGTTAGTGCGGGTGTGTAATTGTCCCACTCAATATTATTTAATGCTACTTGGCCGTTACCATTTGAAGTAAAGTTGTTGTCATATTTTACAATATTTGGAGTTCCTATTAGTTTTGCTCCTTTGATTTCGAGTCCTACGCTAGGTATTGCACCGCAGGTGCTATTTAAAGTATTAAAGGTTATATTACTTAAAGTATCAATGGCAAAACTTATTTGTGTTACTTGCCCGTTTATTATTGTTGCGTCTGGTTTTGTTGGGCTAGGGTTTTGTCCAGTTATCGGATAAGTTTGATCCTGAGAATAGCCATTTTTTGTAACTGTTATATGGTAGCTATTTGCACTAGTAGGGAGACCGACCTCAATCCATTTGCCGTTAGAATCACTTGTTCTTGTTAAATTTATACTTGGATTAAGTGCTGTGTTTGCTATATTTATAATAGCATCTGGTACAGGTTGGCCCACTGCATTAATTACACTAAGAGAAAGGGCTCCTCCGCTTGCAAGATTTTCAAGATTACTCGGGACGATATTTGTTACGAAGTTTGCAACTTTTCCAGTTGAGGTATTTTTTACAAATAATTTTACCTGCTTATAATCATTTGGAGCTGAGTCTGTTCCCAATAGTGCTGTTCCATCAGCTGGATCATCAAGGTATGTTATTTCAAAATAAACTTTATATGTAGTATTGCTGACTGTTACAGTGCTCGGATTTGGTTGGTCTGGCAGATTACCATGAGGGTTTCCTTGTATTGTTCCAACTTGCGCGTATGGAATATTTCTAGCAGCTTCCAAATATTGGCTCGCAAGTGATGAAACAGTAGTATTGTCCCAATTTAATATTGCACTTTTATAGTTTATTGCAAAAGTTTGGTATACGACTCCAGTTAATATTACAAAAATTGCAATGCCAATAATACTCTCTATTAGAGAAAATCCTTTTTGCTCGTTTGGTCTTAGTTGGATCATATAAATACTATTTAATTTTACCATACTAGATATGTAAAAGTGTATTGTTATATTACTATGCTATAATTTCTCTTATGAAGAAGATAATAATAGGCAATTGGAAAATGAATCCGTCTACAGCAAAAGAGGCGGAGAAGCTATTAAAAGATATTTCTAAAAATATTAAAAGTCTCAAAAAGACGGAAGTCGTAGTGTGTCCACCGTTTGTATATTTAGAAAAACTAAATAAAATTTCAAAAAAAATCTCACTTGGCGCGCAAGATATTTTTTGGGGAGATGTAGGGGCATATACAGGAGAGGTTTCTGGGAAAATGCTTTCAAGCGTTGGTGTAAAATATGTGATTATCGGCCATTCTGAAAGACGAGCACTAGGAGAAACAAATTTAATGGTAAATAAAAAAGTAAAAAGTGCACTCGAAGAAAATCTTGTCCCGATAGTTTGTGTAGGAGAAAATTCTCGTGACGAGAAACATGAATATTTTAATATTATTAAAAACCAAATTGAAGAATGTCTCGCTGGGGTTATAAAAAATTTAATGATGAAAGTTATCATTGCCTATGAACCAATATGGGCAATATCAACCTCAGTAAATCACAAGGAAGCTACTCCGGAAATTTCTCGTGAGATGAGTATTTTTATAAGAAAAGTTTTAAATGATAAATTTGGCGCTGAGGTAGCCGACAAGGTCAGGATAATTTATGGTGGGTCAGCAAGTCCTCAAAACGCACAAGGCTTTTTGTGTGATGGAGGAGCAGAAGGACTTCTTCCTGGACGTGACAGTTTAGATTCAAAAAAGTTTTTAGAGATTATTAAAATTGCAGAAAGTCTATAATATATGAAATTAAGAAGCTTAAAAGACACAAACATAGAAGGGAAGACTATCCTTTATCGTGCATCTTATGATATCGACGTGGTAGACAGAAATGGTGTGCTTGAAGTTTCAGATGATCTTCGTATCAAGGCAACGTTACCAACTTTAGAATATTTAATAAAAGAGAATTGTAAAATTGTGATTCTTTTTTATGTTGGTCGCCCAGATGGACAGATTGTGGAAAAACTTCGTACAAATCCTCATGCCAAGAAACTTTCTGAATTACTTGGGAAACCGGTAGAGAAAATAGATGAGTGCATCGGCCAAGAAGTTGAAGAGAAAATCGCGAAGATGAAAGGGGGAGAAATATTAATGCTTGAGAATGTTCGTTTTCATCCCGAGGAAATGGTGGACGATGATACTTTCTCAAAAGAACTCTGCTGTGGGAAAGACATGATTGTTTTTGATGGTTTTCCTCAAGCACACAGAATGCATGCTTCGACCACTGGTATTGAACGACACCTCCCAGCGGTAGCAGGGTTTTACTTGGAAAGTGAAGTGAATGCGCTGTCTGGCTTACTAGAAAATCCCGAAAGGCCATTCACTGTGATTATCGGCGGGGCAAAGATTTCTGATAAAGTGGACGCTATTCACAATATGCTGAAAATTGCTGACAATGTGATTGTGGGTGGCGCAGTAGCAAACGTTTTCCTGAAGGCAATGGGGAAAGATATAGGTAATTCATATATTGAGGATGTGTTTGTAGATAAAGCCAAGAGAGAAAAAATTGATTGGATAGAGGATGCAAAGTCAATTATGGATCAGGCAAAAACTCTTAATAAAAATATCTTTTATCCTATCGACCTAATTGTCTCAGACGGAAATACTGTTAGAAATATAAACATTGAGAATGAATCCGTTCCAGGTGGTTTCATGTCACTTGATATGGGACCAGAAACAAGGAAACTTTTTTCTCAGGTTATAGAAAACTCAAAAACAGTTTTTATTAATGGACCAGTTGGAAAATTCGAAGACAAAAGATTTGTAGATGGGTCTATCGCAGTGATAGAGTCAATGCAAAAAGTAAAAGGAAAAACAATTATTGCAGGAGGGGACACCATAGATTTTGTTCGAAAATATGGAAATCTTGAAAACTATTCCTACGCAAGTCTTGCTGGAGGTGCAACTCTCGAATTTCTTGCTGGTAAAGAATTACCAGCACTAAAAGCGCTAGAGTAATATTCATTGATCTTTTTTGTTAACTATTGTATTGTTTAAATAGATTTTAAACTTCATATCCATGGAAAAGCCTTCATCACCACCGAACCTGGAATTAAACAGTAAGGCTACGAAGCTTGAAGATGGTAGCCTCGTTTTTTATCCACAACAAATCAGTTCCTTGTTTCCGCCATTGTACGATTCCGATAGCCCGGAGCAATGGAAGAATAAGTAAAAGCAAAGGCAGGAAACTTTAAATGAAATATTTTAAAGTTTCCTGCCTTTTAGATTTATAAAACTATAGTGCTCGAGTAATTTTTGATATTATTTCTTTTTTTTGAGTATCGTCTTTGTATTCTTTTGTCGGGAAATTTCTAAAATTATCTCCCTCATGCCTAGGTATTAAATGAACATGAAAATGGGGGACCTCGTTGCCTACTACGGACATTTGGACATAATCGCACGGCAAACCATTTTTGAGTGCCAGCATTAACTTCTTTGTTAGTACAAAGATATTAGCGATTGTCTCGTTGTCTACTTCTTGCATCCACTGGATATGTTTTTTAGGAATAATTAAAATATGCCCATCTGACACTGGCTTTATATCGAGAAACGATAAAAAGTTTTCATCCTCGTAAACTTTGTTACTAGGTATCTCTCCTTTTGCTATTTTACAAAAAATACAATCTTCCATAACCATATAATAACAAAATTTTACAAATAAAAAAACAGGTAAAGCGGGGAGCTTCACCTGTTCACTGTGTAGCACGGGGCTACTTGGACCTATTAATGTTTGGGAGGGTTATCTTCGGAAGGCGTTTGGGGGCCTCCTCCTGTGGCATTTGTCTTTTTTATGCTTCAAGTTGTTATCATTTGGTTTTAAAACTGTCATTTCGACAGTTCCTTCCTTTTCAGCAGTTGCTGACTTTCTGGCGAGATTGTCTTTTACCATCTCAATAAAATTTAAATGATTACTACTCCGTTAAGAAGAACTACATTCCGCTTCTTCAATGTTATTATACCTAGTTTAATAATAAAGTCAACAAAAAGATAAAAAGATTGAGCATGTTATAATCACTAAATGGAAAAGTACAGCGAGCTTTTAAAAACACTTCTTAGGAATAGAGGTATCGAAAAAGAAGAAGATATAGAATATTTTTTAAATGGAAATTATGAGCGTGATTTTCGCGACCCATTTTTAATGAGGGACATGGAAAAGGCTTGTGTCAGAATATTTGAAGCGATCGAAGCAAAAGAAAAAATAATGATTTATGCCGACTATGATTGTGACGGTATTCCAGGGGCAGTAATAATGCATGATTTGTTTGAAAAAATTGGATATAAAAATTATGAAATATATATTCCTGGAAGAAATTCTGAAGGATATGGTTTAAACATGTATGCGATAAAAGAGTTTGCCGAGAAAAAAGTAAAGCTTTTGATTACGATTGATTTAGGTATAACCGCCAACGAAGAAATAGCACAAGCAGAAGTATTTGGTATTGATGTTATTGTTACAGATCATCATCTTCCGCACGAGAATCTTCCACGAGCGTACGCGATTTTAAATCCTAAAGTAGATGATTATCCAGAAAAAATGCTTTGTGGGGCTGGGGTAATTTTTAAATTAATTCAGGGTTTTGTAAAAAAGTATGGTGAATATTTTAAAATTAACAATGGCTGGGAAAAATGGACTCTTGATATGGCTGGTTTGGCAACTCTTTCTGATATGGTTCCACTTGTCGGCGAGAATAGGGTTATTGCTAGCTTTGGAATTAAAGTATTAAAGAAGTCACCTCGTGTCGGATTACAAAAATTACTAGCTCAAATGAAAATAGACCAAAGATATTTATCCGAAGATGATATTACTTTTATGGTTACGCCAAGGTTAAATGCAGCTTCTCGTATGGATAATCCTATGCGAGCCTATGAACTTTTAGCGACAATAGATGAGGTAGAAGCAGGAACTCTTGCTACGCATTTATCAAAAATAAATGACGATAGGAAAACGATTGTTGCTAGTATTATGCGCGAAATAAAAAAGAAATTTGAGAGTAAGCAAATAAAAGATGTGATAGTTGTGGGCAACCCCTCTTGGCGTATTGGAGTGCTTGGGCTTGTAGCTGGAAAACTTTCTGATGAATATAAAAAAACTGTTTTTGTTTGGGGAAAAGATGAAAATGAATGTATCAAGGGTTCGTGTAGATCCCCAGGTGATGTATCTATCGTAGATCTTATGACAAACGCAGGTGAGTATTTTTTAGAATTTGGAGGACACGAACTTGCAGGAGGATTTACTGTCTCCGGAGACAAAATTCATTTTTTGGAAGATGTCTTGCAAGAAGCTTTTAAAAAAATTAAACATAAATTTGAAAAGGAAAACGAGGAAACGGATGTGATTGGTGATTTGAGTTTAGTTAATATAAAAAATTGGCGTGAAATAGAAAAACTCGCACCATTCGGGTTAGGTAACCCAAAGCCAATTTTTCTTTTTCCTAAGGTAAAAATTGAAAACATAAAAAAGTTTGGTAAGAATGGCTCGGGAGAACACCTTGAGATAACTTTTTCTGATTCAAACAAAAAGAAAGCAAAGGGAATTTCCTTTTTCTCAAACAATGATTCTTTTGATGTACCACTGTCAGAAGGGAAGGTTGTGGATTTGACAGCGACGTTTGATCTGTCGCGTTTTAGAGGGCGCGAAGAGCTAAGACTTCGAATAGTTGATATACTATAAAAATGAAAAAAGATGAAATAATAATTTATACTGACGGTTCGTCACTTGGAAATCCTGGGCCTGCTGGTTGGGGTTCAGTTTTAATAGTAAATGGTGAAAAAGTAATCGAACTCGGAGGTAGAGAAAAAGAATCCACAAACAATCGAATGGAAATAACCGGAGCGCTTGAAGCTCTAAAACTAATTGAAAAGAGAAAAATTGAAAGTAAAAAGATAATAGTCCACGCTGATTCATCATATGTTTTGAATGGGATAACTATGTGGATCCATGCTTGGGTAAAAAATAATTGGGTTACTAAAACAAAGGAGTCTGTTTTAAATCGTGACCTATGGGAGGCATTATATAAAGTAAGTTCTAACTTGTCTCATAAATACAAAATAGAATGGGTAAAAGTTGCTGGGCACTCAGGAGTTCATGTAAATGAAAGGTGTGACAAGATTGCGACGAGTTTTGCTGGAGACAATACAACCATATTATTTGTAGGCAGTACAAAAGATTATGAAAAGCTTTTTGGTGTCTCTCTTGAAGATCATAAAAGTAAAAAAATTAAACAGTCCTCTAGTCCTACCCCTGGGGTAGGGCAGAAGAAAAAAAAGACTGCAAAGGGTGCAGGATATTCGTATGTCTCGATGGTGTCGGGGAAAATCCATGTAGATAAAACTTGGGGTGCATGTGAAAAGAGAGTAAAAGGAAAGTCTGGGGCAAAATACAAAAAAGTTTTTTCAAAAGAAGAGGAGAGTGACCTTGTGGCTCTCTGGTCATTAAAATCATTATTGTAAAATGAGAGACAAGATATTTTATACAATATGCTTCGGATTTATTTTCGGAGTATTTTTACGTACTTTTATTTCAGTTGATTTATATTACATATTACTGTTAACTATCCTTTCTATTGCCGTAATATTATTTTTTACATTAATTTCAAAGGATGAATGGGGAAGAATTTTAGGATTTTTTGCGCTAGCAATTATTTTAGGAATCATACGATTCAGTTTCACAGATGTTAAAAATCCGAATACACTTGAAGTTCAAGTTGGTCAAAAAATAGAAATCTCTGGAATCATTACTAATGAACCAAATATTGGAGAAGATAGTCAAAAGTTTATCCTTAAAACGAATGAATCAAAAGTTTTAGTTTCTACCGATTTTTCCCTTGATTATAAATATGGTGATGAGGTGAGACTTTCTGGTAAATTACAAAAGCCAGAAAATTTTGTTACTGATTACGGGAAAGAATTTGATTATGTGAATTATTTAAGAAAAGATGGAATTCTATACACGATGAGTTTTGCAAACGGCGAAATAATTTCTCGAGGTAATGGGAACATTATTCAGTCTAGGCTCTATGCAGCGAAAAATAAATTCCTCGAAAAGATTAGTTATTCAATTGAAGAACCCGAAAGTTTATTTATGGGTGGGCTAATATTAGGGGACAAAGCTTCATTTAGTCAGGCGCTCCGGCAAAGTTTTGTAAATACAGGGACTATACACATAGTAGCGCTTTCGGGGTACAACGTGACTATAGTCGCAGAATGGATCATGAAATTATTTTCATTCTTGCCTATAAGGTTTGGAATTTCAATCGGAATTTTCTCAATAATTTTGTTTATTTTAATGACCGGTGGCAGCACTACGGCGATAAGAGCAGGAATAATGGCGACTCTTGCGCTTGTCGCCCGCGCGACAGGACGTAATTATGACGTCGCGCGCGCTCTCGTCCTCGCTGGATTTTTAATGGTGTTATTTAATCCATTAATTTTAGCTTATGATGTTTCATTTCAACTTTCATTTATAGCGACTGTTGCCGTGATTTTTCTTGCGCCAAAAATTGAAAAATATTTCACGTGGGTCACAAAAAAGTTTGGCCTGCGGGATATTGTTTCTGTCACGTGTGCAGCATATATATTTGTCCTGCCTTTTATTCTTTACAAAATGGGTACGCTCTCACTTGTGGCACTTCCTGCTAATGCACTGATATTGCCGTTTATTCCATTTACTATGGCCCTCGGATTTTTCACTGGATTTTTAGGACTTATCTCAAATATTCTCGCATATCCCTTGGGAATTTTATCTTATATATTTCTCCACTACGAACTTTTTATAATAAATATTTTTTCAAATCTTCCTTTTGCCTCATTTGCCATACCAAATTTTCCACTGATTTTCACAATTCTAATTTACGCGTATTTTATTTATCGCCTCTTCGGCCGAGATATTAAAAAGTTTTTTCAAGAAGAAAACTCGTTGAAGGTGTAGTTTTAAAGAGACATTGCACAGGCTGATGAGCCGGGCATAGCAAAAAATCAGCAGATTTTTATGTGTGTCTATAAAAAACTATACCAAGAAAGAGTTTTCTAGCGTGCTTCTATGAAATTTTTCTCGACAGCCTCCCAATTTAGATTTTCAAAATAAGCTTCAATGTATTTTTTCTTTTCAGAAGTTGGATAGTCATAAACATATGCATGTTCCCACATATCGAGCGCTAGGATTGGGGAAGTGGAGACGAGGTGCCCGATATGTTGCTCATCCACCCAGTGGTTTAATAATTGTCCAGTTTTTTTATCACATGAGAGCATCGCCCAGCCGACACCTTTTGTCATAGCTAGCCCTTTGAATACGGTAAGCCAGTTTTCGAATGAACCGAAATCTTTCACAATTGCCTTTTTTAGTTCAGAATTTTCTGGCAACGGTGCTGAACCATTCGACAATGAGCTGAAATAATATTCATGATTTCTCATTCCCCCGAATTCAAAAGCAAAGCGCCTTTGTAATTCTGTTAATAGATAAGCATTCGCTTCGTCTTTTCGAAGTTCCTCTATTTTTTCTAAAATGAAGTTTGTATTTTTTACATAACCCCCGTAGAGCTTTAAGTGTTCCTCGATATTTTTAGCGGATATGCCTTTTAGTTCTTTTAGATTAAATGTTTTTGGTGTAAATGTTTGCATGTGTTTATATGGTTAAAATTAATATGTTAACATTATAACATCATGCATGAAGATAATGTGAAGAAATACTGGCTTCCTCTTTTAGCCCTATGTCTTCTGGTTGTAGTTATTTTTCTCGTATACTTGGATTGGCAGAATTCTCGTAAAGAGTTTACTTTTGCGATGTTAGATGTCGGACAAGGTGACGCCCTTTTTATTGAGTCGCCGACTGGAACACAAATTCTTGTAGACGGAGGGCCTCCAAAGAAAATACTTGGCGAACTTCCGCGTGTTATGCCTCCACTTGATAGGAGTATTGATGCGATTTTTATAACCAACCCAGATCAAGATCACATCGGTGGGTTTCTTGATGTTTTAAAGAATTATAAAGTCGGGAAAGTTTTTGTTTCTGGTACCACTAGTGATTCAAAAACATATCAAAACTTAGAAGAAGAAATATTAAAAGATAAAATTCCACAAATAATTGTAAAGAAAGGAATGAATATTGATCTAGGTGGGGGAGCGGCAATGAAGATAATTTTTCCTGACAGAGACGTGTCCACTTGGCCTACGAATGATGGGTCTATTGTAGCAAGGCTTACGTATGGGAAAAATTCAATAATGCTTACAGGTGATGCTTCAATAAAAACTGAACAAATTATTTTAAACGACAATCCGCAGGGGAGTTTAAAAAGTGATATTTTAAAAGTGGCACATCATGGTTCAAGGAATTCGACATCAGAAGAATTTCTGCAGGCCATAGACCCTAAAATTGCATTGATTTCAGATGGGAAAAACAACAAATATGGCCATCCACATCAAGAAGTTTTAGATTTACTTGCCAAATTTGGTATAGAAATTTTCCGTACAGATCAGGTTGGTACAATAATAATAAAATGTGATAATATGGAAGTATGCAAGATAAACAAATAGAAAAACTCATCAAAGATGAGGCCAAGAGGCAAAAACAAGTTATCAATCTAATCGCATCTGAGAACTATGTTTCGAAAGATGTCTTACAAGCTCTAGGGTCAGAATTGACCAATAAATACGCTGAAGGTTATCCTGGCCGAAGATATTACGGTGGCAATACTATTATTGATAAAGTTGAGCTTCTTTGCATGGAACGTGCATTAAAATTGTTTAAATTATCTCCAAACGAGTGGCACGTAAATGTCCAACCCCTCTCTGGTAGTCCTGCAAACTTCGCATTGTATGCCGCATTGGTTCCAATTGGTGGAAAAATAATGGGGATGAAATTAACTTCAGGTGGGCACCTTACCCACGGACATCCTCTTTCGATGACAGGTAAACTTTGGGTACCACTTCAGTTTGAAGTTGATCCAAAGTCTGAAGTGATAGACTATGAAGCGATAAAAAAATTAGCAGTTGAACAAAAGCCAAATATCATCGTTGCTGGATTTACAGCATACCCTAGAATAGTAGACTTTAAAAAGTTCCGAGAAATAGCTGATGCGGTGGTTTATCCTGACGGACGGAAGGGTGCGCTTCTCCATGTAGACATGTCGCACTTTGCTGGACTTATCGCAGGCGGAGAATATCCTTCACCATTTAAATATGCTGACTCTGTGATGACGACTACTCACAAATCTCTCCGAGGGCCAAGGCAAGCGATTCTCTTTGTGAAAAAAGACGAGCGAGGTTTTGATAAAAAATTAGACAAGATGATTATTCCAGGACTCTTCGGTGGCCCACATGAGAACAATATTGCTGGTGTTGCTATTGCACTCAAAGAAGCAAGTACACCTCTATTTAAAAAGTATGCTAAGCAAGTTATAAAAAATGCGAGAACGTTAGCTGCCGAATTACAAAAACTTGGCTGGCATATTATTTCTGGTGGTACTGATTCGCACTTGATCTTGATGGATACATGGATGGAGGGCAAGGGAATACCAGGCAAGGAGGCAAGCAATCGTCTAGAAAAAGCGGGAATTATCGTAAATATGAACACTATTCCAGGAGAGACGAGGACTGCTATGGATCCATCAGGTGTTCGACTTGGTACTTGCGCAGAGACTACTCGGGGCAGAAAAGAGAAAGATATGATCGCTATCGCAAAAAAGATGGATAAAGTTCTAAGAGCGAAATAATATGGAAGAAAAAAAGAAAAAAAGACCAAAAGGAGTTGTTGGAGTGATGGTCTTTAAGGATAACAAAATTTTAATTGGAAAAAGAAAAATGACCGCCAGCCATGGCCAAGGGGAATATTCCTTTCCTGGCGGGCATATAGAAGCTGGAGAGTCTTTTGAAGAAGCAGTAAACAGAGAAACATTTGAAGAGGCTGGAGTTAAAATAAAAAATTTAAAATTTTTATGTGTCGCAAACGTAAACTTATACAACGTTATTTTAACTGGGTTTGTTGCCGATTGGGAAGAAGGAGAACCCAGGAGTTTGGTAGAAGAAAATATAGGAGATTGGGTTTGGTGTGAGTTAAGCAAACTGCCTTCTCCTCTTTTTTATCCAACTGAAATTGTTGTTAATTCTTACAATACAGGGAAAAATTATTATGATAAAAAATAAAAACAAAAAATACAAAGGGAAACTCGGTAGTGAGTTTTGGCAAAGCGCAAAGCGCGCAGATAAATCTGCGTTGCCAAAATCTACTACCGGGAAATTGATTGTGATAGATGGCACGGACGGATCTGGAAAAGCTACGCAGGTTGATTTATTGGTGAAAAGACTTAAAAAAGAAGGGAGAAAAGTAATGATTGTGGACTTCCCAGAATATTACAAAAATTTTTTTGGTTCATTTATCGGGCATTGCTTAAGTGAACAGTATTATGATTTCTTAAATGTTCATCCTAAAATCGTTTCAGTTCTTTATGCAGCAGATAGATGGGAATCTAGTGAAGAAATGCGAAAGTGGCTTGAAAAAGGGCACATAGTTGTTGCGAATAGATACGTGAGTGCAAATCAAATTCACCAAGGTGGCAAAACAAAAGACGCAAAAAAAAGAAATGATTTTCTAAAATGGCTCGACAAGATGGAATATGAAGTTTTTGGTATTCCAAAACCAGATATAACGATATATTTAAGTTTGCCGATAAAAAATGTCATTGAGCTATTAGACAAAAGGGGGAACGGGCAAATGCATAGAAAATATTTAAAGCGGGGGAAAGATGTCTACGAAGCAGACGTGAACTTCCTAAAAAACTCAAGGGAAAGCGCGCTTAAGCTCGTAAAGGAAATTCCAAATTTTATAAAAATAGAATGTTCGGAAAATGGAAAAATTTTATCACGCGAAGCGATTCATGCTATGGTTTATGAGAAAGTTAAAAAAGTAATAAAATAATGCAAATAAAAGTTAAAAAATTAAAAGAGAATGCAAAGTTGCCAAGTTACGCACATCCTGGAGATGTGGGAATGGATATGTATGCCATGGAAACAGTTGTATTAAAGCCTGGTGAGCATATTCGCCTCTGGCACGGCTTTGCGCTTGAGTTCCCAGAAGGGTATGCGGCTATTGTGATGGACAAATCAAGCATTTCAAAAGCAGGGCTCGCACACATGGGTGGAGTTTTCGATGCTGGATATAGAGGTGAATACAATACACACTTGGTAAACCTTTCGAGCGAGCCGTATACAATAGAAGAAGGAGACAAGGTTTCTCAGCTAGTTATTGTGCCAGTATCTATTGTAGAATTAAAGGAGGTCACTGAGCTTTCGGATTCAGCACGTGGCATGGGAGGTTTTGGTTCAACGGGAAGAAAATAATGGAACAAGAAATAAAAAATTTAATAAAAAAATCTCTTAAAAATCTCAATATTGAAGCCGGGGATATTTCGCTTGAACATCCTGTTGATTTAAAGATGGGAGATTATTCTACGAATGTCGCAATGGCTTTGGCAAAAAAAGAAAAAACAAATCCAAAAGAACTCGCAGAAAAAATAGTTAATGAATTAAAGAACCTAAGCTCTCTCCCTGCCAAGGGGGAGGTTGGAGGGGGTCTAATAGAAAAAATAGAGCAAGCCAATGGCTTCATTAATTTTTATTTATCCAAAGAATTTTTTACTGAGAGTATAAAGGAAATTTTAGAGAATAAAAATTTTGCAAATAATGATTTATTCTTTGGGAAGAAGATAATGATTGAATACACTCAGCCGAACCCTTTTAAGCCTTTCCATATAGGACATCTGATGAGTAATGCAATAGGTGAATCACTTTCTCGTATTTTTGAGGTTAGCGGAGCGAGGGTTATACGAGCAAATTATCAAGGTGATGTGGGTCCTCATGTGGCGAAAGCAATTTACGGATTGCAAAAATTTGGCATGCCAAACGATTCACTTTCTATCTCAGCTCAGGCTGAATACGTAGGGGAATGTTATTCAAAAGGAAGTAATTTGTATGATACAGACGAAAGTGCAAAAAAAGAAATAGATATAATAAATAAAAAAATATATGACAGAAGCGATGAAAAGATAAACAAGATTTATGACTGGGGCAGAAAGTTGACGCTAGAAGCTTTTGAAGAGTTATATAAAACATTAGGAACAAAGTTTGATAAATATTATTTTGAGAGTGTGATGGCCAAGAGAGGGGAAAAGATAGTTGAGAAGAATATTTCCAATCTCTTTGAAAAATCTGATGGCGCTGTTGTTTTTCATGCTGAAAAGTATGATCCGAAGCTTCATACTCGTGTTTTTATAAATTCTCAAGGTCTGCCTACATATGAGACAAAGGAGCTTGGTCTTACAATGAGCAAGTTTAAAAGCGGGCTATTTTCAAAAAGCTTAGACATGTCTATCGTTACCACAGCTATTGAGCAAGGGGAATATATGAAAGTAGTGCAGAAAGCGATTTCTATAATGCATCCAGAGCTTGAAAAGAAAATGAAACATATCACTCACGGCATGATGCGACTTTCTACAGGCAAGATGTCTTCAAGAAAGGGGAATGTGACTACCGGTGAATCCTTGATAAAAGATTCAAAGGCAGAAATTTTAGAAAAAATAAAAGATAGGGATTTTACGGGGCAGGAGAAAGAAAATATTGCATCCATTGTTGGTATCGCTGCTCTCAAATATTCAATATTAAAACAAGCTATTGGTGGAGATATTGTTTATGATTTTGATAAATCAATTTCATTTGAAGGAGATTCAGGCCCATATCTCCAATATTCATATACTCGTGCGAAATCAATTTTAAATAAGGCGGAAAAAGAAAAAGTTATTTCTTCTTATGTATTACCCGAAAATTGGGAAACAACAGAGGTAGAAAAAATATTATATAAATTCCCTGAAGTAGTTGCATATTCCATGAAAGAATTTGAGCCGCATCATATCGCAAATTATTTGATAGAGCTTGCCCGAGCCTTCAACGGATTCTATGGAAACACTCAAATAGTAAAAATGGGTGATGAAACATCTTCGTATAAAGTAGGATTGACTGAAGCATTTTCTCTTATAATGAAAGAAGGTTTATACCTTCTAGGTATTAAGGTTCCAGAAAGAATGTAGTTATAAGACAATGGCATACGAAATAGAAAAAAGAACAGATTCGTCAAACTCACTGCGGGCATGCCAGAATTGCAAAAAGGATTTTCAAATAGAGCCAAATGATTTTGGTTTTTATGAAAAACTAAAAGTTCCTCTTCCGACCTTTTGTCCAAGCTGTAGAATGCAAAGGCGTTACGCTTGGCGGAACGCAATAATGCTCTATACAAGCAAGTGTGCTTTGTGTGAAAAGTCAGTTGTTACAATATACTCTCCAAATTCTGGAATTACAGTCTACTGTAATAAATGTTGGTGGAGTGATAAGTGGGATCCGAAAAGTTATGCAATGGATTATGATTTTTCAAAACCATTTTTTCAGCAATTTGATGAACTAATGCATAAGATTCCTCACATGGCAGTCGTGAATGATGACGGAATCGCAAGTTTAAATTGCGAATATACGCACGATTGGTGGTTTGCGAAGAATTGCTATATGACCTTTTCTGGGTGGTATGTAGAAAATGTTATGTACAGTTTTTTTATCGATAACCACGGAGGAAAAGACATGATGGATTGCATAATGATTCGAACCCCTAGTGAGTGGATATACGAATGCATGATGTGTAGTCATTGTTATGAAGTTAAGTATTCTCAAGTAAGTTTAAACTGTATAAACTCCTCTTTTCTTTATGATTGCAGAGACTGTCAGAGTTGTTTTATGTGTTCAGATCTACGTAGTAAAAAATATCATTACAAAAACAAAGAATATTCTAAAGAAGAATATGAGAAAATTATTTCTGAATATAAGTTGGACACATTTTCTGGAGTTGAAAGAGCAAAGAAAGACTTTGACGAATTCATGACAAAAAGTTTTCGAAAATATATTCAGATGTTTCAATGTTTAAATTGCACCGGAGACTATATTTCAACGTCTAAAAATACAAAAGATTGTTTTGTTGTAAAAAAATTTGAAAATAGTAGGTATTGTGATTTTTGCACAGGGGATAAAGATGCATACGATTTAACTGTTTCAGGAGAATTGTCAGAATGTTACGAAGGAATTGTTCTTGATCACTCGCAGATGAATATGTTTGGAATTTTTTCTCCAAAATGCCAGGAAGTTAAATATATGCAACATTGTCACAATTGTAAGTATTCTCTAGGATGTGATGCGCTTCGTAATTCAAATTATTGCATTTTAAATAAACAGTACACAAAAGAAGAGTATGAAGAATTGTTGCCTAAAATAATCAAACAAATGAATGATATGCCCTACGTTGATAAAAAGGGGAATATATATAAATATGGAGAATTTTTCCCAAGTGAACTTTCTCCTTTTGGATATAACGAGACTCAAGCCATAGAACAAATTCCATATACAAAAGATGAAGCAATAAAAAATGGATTCAAATGGCAAGACAATTTACAGAGAACTACAGATAAAGGAACTATTTTACCCGAGAATATCCCCGAATCAATACATGATATTACAGAAAATATTTTAAATGAAGTTTTGACATGTATTGAGTGTAAAAGAAATTATAAGATTGTTAAAAATGAATTTATTTTTTATAAAAAATTAAAAATTCCAATACCAAGGAAATGTTTTTATTGCAGACATGCGGCGAGGGTAAAATTAAGAAATCCATTTAAACTTTGGCACAGATCATGTATGTGTGATAAGGAAAATCACGGGCATGATGGAAAATGTAAAGAGGAATTTGAAACTACCTATGGCCCGGGCCAATCAGAAACTATTTATTGTGAAAAGTGCTATCAAAAAGAAGTATATTAAAAAAGGAACTCCTAGCCATTTTCTCTTTCAAAAAAGAAGATTTTTTGCTAATATCTAATTATGGACAATGTTAAAAGTGAAGCAGCTCAGAGGGAAGAGCGAGTGTTAAAATTCTGGAAAGAAAATAGTATTTTTGAAAAATCCTTGGAAAAGAAAGCGCCAAAAGGAGATTTTATTTTTTACGAAGGCCCTCCTACGGCAAATGGCAAACCAGGTATTCATCATTTAGAAGCTCGTGCATTTAAAGATGCTATCCCAAGATATAAAACAATGCGCGGATATTATGTTCGTAGAAAAGCTGGCTGGGATACCCATGGTCTTCCTGTAGAGCTAGAAGTTGAAAAGGAACTCGGATTAAAATCCAAAAAAGATATTGAAGCATTTGGAGTTGCTGAATTTAATAAAAGATGTAAAAAAAGTGTTTGGAAATATTTAGATTTATGGAATGTCTTTACTGAAAGAGTCGGTTTTTGGGTTGATCAGAATAATCCATATGTAACTTATGACAAGAAGTACATGGAATCCGTTTGGAATGTAATCAAAACTATTGATGATAAAAAATTAATTTATAAAGATTACAAGGTTGTGCCGTGGTGTCCACGTTGTGGTACGGCACTTTCTTCACACGAGTTAGCACAAGGATATAAAGATGTGAAAGATTTGTCGGTGTATGTAAAATTTAAAGTTAAAGTTTCGCCAGAATATATTCTTGCTTGGACGACGACTCCTTGGACATTGCTTGGCAATGTTGCTCTGGCTGTTGGGGAAAATATTGATTATGTAAAAATAAAACATGAAACAGGAATTTTGATTTTAGCTAAAGCTAGACTTTCTGTGATAGAAGGTGAGTATGAAATTTTAGAGGAAATGAAAGGCAGTACCTTAGTTGGTCTAGAATATGAACCACTATATCCATATTTAAAGGAAAATATAAAAGGAGGAGAGGCGGAGAAGATGGATAAGGCTTATAAGGTTTATCCAGCGAACTTTGTAACAACCGAGGATGGTACTGGGGTGGTACATACTGCAGTTATGTATGGGGCTGATGACTTTGAGCTCGGGACAAAGATAGGTTTACCGAAGTTTCACTTAGTAGGAGAAGATGGCAATTTTTTGCCTATAGCAGGAACATTTTCAGGAAAATTTGTAAAAGATGAAGAGACCGCAGTAGAAATAATAAAAGATTTAGCCCATCGAGGACTTTTAATAAAGAAAGAAAAATACGAACACTCGTATCCACACTGTTGGCGCTGTAAAACTCCGCTCATATATTTCGCTCGTGATTCATGGTATGTGGCAATGTCGCAACTTCGTGACAAACTTGTAAAAGAAAATGAAAAAATAAATTGGGAACCTTCACATATAAAAGAAGGACGTTTTGGTGAATGGATTCGCGAAGTAAAAGATTGGGCCATTTCTCGAGAGAGATATTGGGGGACTCCGCTTCCTATTTGGATATGTGAATCCTGTAATGAAAAACAAGTCATTGGCAGTGTGGATGACCTGAAAGAGAAGGTTAAAAAGTCTGGCAATAAATATTTTATCATGAGGCATGGCGGGGCAGAGAGTAATCTAATCGATAAAATATGTTCAAAGGTTGAAGATGTAGATCATCTGACTGAGGCAGGGAGGCAACAAGTTTCAGATGCAGTTAGTAAAGTCAAAAAAGAAAAAATAGATATTATCATTTCCTCTGATTTTATGAGGACAAGAGAGACTGCGGAAATTGTGGCAGAAGGAATAGGCTTTCAAAAAGAGAAAATTATTTTTGATAAAAGAATTCGTGAATTATGTGCAGGTAGTTTTGACGGTAAAAAATGGGAGGACTATCCTCACTTTTTCAAGGCAGCGTTAGAAGGGTCGGAGTCATTTGCTGAAGTAAAAAAGAGAACGGCTGAGTTTATCTACGATATTGAAAAAAAATATCAAAACAAAAATATTTTGATAGTAACGCATGAATCACCAGCAAAACTTTTGTTTTCGATAGCAAGTGGTTTTAATATGGACGAGCTGATAAAAAAAGGTAGACATTTTGATTATTTCAAAAATGCCGAAGTTCGAGAATTAAAATTCGTGCCGATTTCTCACAATGAGGATTTTGAACTTGATTTACACAAGCCATATATTGATGAAGTAAAATTAATTTGTCCCCATTCGACAAACTCAGGGCAAGCTTGTGGTAGACACATGACTAGGGTAAAAGAGGTTCTAGATGTATGGTTTGATTCTGGTACGATGCCATTTTCTCAGGATCATTATCCTTTTCGTTTTAAAAAGACGAAATTATTTGGTAATAAAAAATTAAAATATCCAGCAGATTTCATTTCAGAGGCGATGGATCAAACGCGTGGATGGTTTTACACCCTGCTTGCTGTCGGAGTTCTTATGGGCAAGGGGACACCTTATAAAAATGTTATCTGTCTTGGGCTGCTACTTGATGCTGAAGGAAAGAAGATGTCAAAATCTGTCGGCAACATCGTTGACCCATGGGTAATGATGGAAAAATACGGAGTAGACACACTTCGCTTTTGGATGTATGCAGTGAATCAGCCAGGTGATGCAAAAAGCTTTGATGAAAAAACAGTTCTCGAGCTTCACAGACAAGTATTTGGTCTACTTTATAACGTTTTAGCGTTCTATGAACTTTATCGTGACAATGAATTAGAAAATGAAAGTGATGTTTTAAATTCAGACAATATTTTAGATCAATGGATTTTGACAAAGCTAAATGAACTTAATTCTATTTGTGTAGAAAATCTTGATAATTACAAATTGCTTGAGCCTACGAGAGCAATCAGGGATTTCATAGGAGATCTTTCTACTTGGTATTTGCGAAGGTCAAGAGATCGAATCAAGGATGGAGACAGAAATGCGATAAAAACTTTATATTTTGTTTTGAAAAACTTAGCAAAAATCATGGCTCCATTTGCACCATTCTCGGCTGATGATATTTGGCTAAAATTAAAAAATAATACTGACCTAGAAAGTGTGCACTTGGCTGATTGGCCAAAATTAGAAAAAGTAGATAAAAAAGTTATTGAAGAAATGGAAAAAGTCCGCAAGATTGTTTCTCTTGGGCTCGAAGCTCGCCAAAAGGCAGGGCTCAAAGTTCGTCAGCCACTTGCAAAAATCGAAGTGAAAGATTATGGATTGGATTATAAATATACCGAAGTCATAAAAGATGAGCTAAATGTAAAAGATTTAATTGAAAACAAAAATCTTGAAGCTGAAGTATTTCTTGATACAAAAATAACCCCAGAGTTAAAAGAAGAAGGAGATTACCGAGAGCTTGTTCGAGGACTTCAGGATATGCGAAAAAAGGCAGGACTCACCCCGAGTGATGTTGTGCTGTTTTCTATGGAGACAAATGAAGCAGGAAGGAAATTAATTCAAAAATTCCAATCTGAAATAAAGAAAACGATTCTCGCTAAAGATATAAAATTCATTTCGAATACAGGGGATGAATTAAAAGTAGGTGATTTAGCCTTCAAAATCTCTATTCAAAAATAGCTTAAAAATGTGTTATTATTTTTTTAATGCATCACATTTATCATACGGAAGGGTTAATATTGGGGAGTAAGAATTATGGGGAGGCGGGGAAATATTACGCCGTTTTTACTCGTGACCTAGGGATGATCCATGCATCGGCTCAAGGCGTACGTAAGATGTCTTCAAAGCTTCGATTTATTCTTACTGATTATTCATATATCAAGCTTGATCTAGTTCGCGGAAAAGATTTCTGGAGACTTACAAGTGCCTCAAAGACAAACAAGCTAGAAAACATTTCCAAGAATTCCGAAACATTAAGAATTTATGCGAACATTTCTAGGCTTTTGCAAAGATTGCTTGCAGGGGAAGATGCGAATGAAGAACTCTTCAAAGATCTTTTAAGCGGGTTTACCATTTTAGAAAAAGCAAAAACTCAAGATGAATTACGTAATATTGAAGCGATAATAGTCTTGCGGGTATTAGACAACTTAGGTTATATAGGCGACGATGAAATGCTAAAGAGTATCCTCAAGTCTCCATTTGAAGAGAACCTGATATTTGAGGTTGGGAAAAGCCGTATGAAGATATTGTCTCATATCAACAAGGCCCTCGGGGAAACGCATCTATAGGTTATGGTATAATAATTAAATGCTCCCAGAAGATAAAGAGAAGCTAAATAAAATAGAAGAGATGAAAACGAAGCTCTTCAATAAAAATTATGAAGTGAAGATAGAGCATCACAATAGTTTTGTTTATAAAAATGATAAACAAGTTCCAGATTCTTGGGGGAAGGAAGAAGAAATCAAGACAAATATTCAAGAAAAATTTTTTATGAAAACATCAATGTTCAAAAAGTTTTTTATTTTCTCAATAGTTTTTTTTGTTCTGGCTTTAAGTTATGCCGGGTATATGTTTTTTGCTGGAGGCAATACAGTTTCAAATGACAATATAGACATAGCCGTTCTCGGAAATACATTTACTGCGGGGGGAGAAGATCTTCCCCTTCAGATCGAAATAACAAATAAAAACAATTCTACCCTTGAACTCGCCGACCTTGTCGTAGAATACCCGAAAGGTTCCTCGGGAGATTTGTCCAAAGATACAGAAAGAATGCGTGATTCCCTTGGGGCAATCCCAGCTGGTGCAATCAAGAAAGATAATATGAAAGTTGTTCTTTTTGGAGAACAAGGAAGTATTCGACAAGTAAAAATATCTCTTGAGTACAGAGTAGAAGGATCAAATGCAATTTTTATTAAAGAAAAACTTTTTGATGTGACGATAAGTTCTGCTCCTATCAACCTCACCGTAGATGCGCCAAGTGAGATAAGCCCAAATCAGAATATTACATTAAATGTAAAAGCTATACTAAATGCTACAAAGGCTGCCTCAAAAATTTTAGTAAAACTTGATTATCCTGTCGGTTTTCAGTTTGTCTCATCAAATCCTTCTCCTTCTATAAGTAACAATATTTGGAGTTTGGGAGATCTTTCTCCGGGAACAGAGAGGGATATTTCTATTACTGGTAAAATGGTTGATGTTTCTGATGGTGAAGAAAAAACATTTCACATATATAGTGGGACACAGTCTGACTCAGATAGTACTGTTATCGGGGTAGTGTTTAATTCCTTAGGACAAACAGTTTTGATTAAAAAACCATTTATTGAAGCAAAATTATTTATAAATGGTGTGTACCAGAGTCAGTATGCCGTAAATACAAAAACTCCAATACAAGGTCAAATAAATTGGGCAAATAATTTAGATACAAAAGTTGATAATTTACAAATTACAGCGAAATTATCCGGAAACGCATTAAACAGGAAAACTATTGTTGCCTCCGAAGGTTTTTACAATTCATCTACAGATACAATAGTATGGGATAAAAATTCCCAAAGTAATTTTGCCGAAGTAAATCCTGGAGATTCAGGAAGTCTTTCGTTTTCTGTTTCACCCCTTTCACTGTTTTCAGATCAAAATGGGATGTTACCAGATCCAACAATAAATATTGAAGTTTCGATAAGTGGCAAACAGCCCCTGCTGGGCGACACTACAACTGAGCTTGATAACTCTGAAGAAAAAGTTATTAAAATTATTTCTGACGTTGGATTAGCGACAAAAGCATTGTATTATTCTGGACCTTTCCAAAATAGTGGACCCATTCCTCCACAAGTAGAAAAAGAAACCACTTATAATGTCGATTGGTCACTTTCCAATACATCAAATAGTATTTCAAAAGTTCAAATAGTATCTACCTTACCTCAGTGGGTCAGATTCGTCGGGCCAACTTCTCCATCCTCTGAAGACATAACATATAATCCAGCTACTCAACAAGTCACGTGGAATGTCGGCGGTCTACAGAGAGGGGCTGGTATAACAGAAGCAGGGAGGGAAGCTTTCTTTCAAGTTGCATTATTGCCTTCAATTTCTCAAGTAGGAACTGCTCCTGTTCTTCTGAATGATACAGTTTTGACGGGGCATGATGATTTTGCTAATGTGGATGTACGAGTGAATAAAACATCATTGAACACTAGGCTTTCAAGTGATCCTTTGTTCCCTTCATCAGGAGATAGGGTAGTAGAATAATTTATGGATAAAAATGACAAACAAAATGACAGTGAGTTAATGGAAAAAATTGTTTCCCTTTGCAAGAGGCGCGGCTTTATTTTCCCCGGGTCAGAGATATATGGTGGCCTTGCGGGAACTTATGATTATGGACCACTTGGATCACTATTAAAAAGGAACATAGAAGATTCATGGGTGGATTATTTTGTTAAGAGCCGAGAAAATATTTTCTTGATTGATACTCCGATTTTGATGCATCCGAGAGTCTGGGAAGCTTCAGGGCATGTTGAGAATTTTGTTGATCCAGTTTCAAAGTGTGAAAAATGTGGACACACTTTTCGTTCAGACCAAATCGAAAATAAAGAAAAATGTCCAGATTGTGGAGGAAAGTTTGATAATCCAAACACATTTAATTTGATGCTTGAGACAAAAGTCGGCGCATCAGAAGAAACAGCAATAAAGACTTATCTTCGACCAGAAGAAGCTCAAAGCATGTTCGTTAATTTTAAAAACGTCCTTCAATCTTTGTCGCCTAAAATACCTTTTGGTGTCGCTCAGATAGGCAAGGCATTTAGAAATGAAATAACCCCAAGAGATTTTATTTATAGACTACGGGAATTTGAAATAATGGAATTTGAATATTTTATTCACCCTGGTTCTCCATGGGAATCATATTTTGATAATTTCTTATTAGAACAAAAAGAGTGGCTATCAAAAATCGGTGTTGATACAAAAAAACTTCATTCACTCGAGCATGGAGAAGACGGAAGGGCACACTATAGTATAAAGACTATCGACTTGGAATTCGAATATCCTTTTGGAACAAAAGAGCTAACAGGGCTTTCACATCGAGGGGATTTTGATCTAAGGAGACATCAAGAATTTTCTGGTGAAAAGATGGAAGTCCTAGATGAGGCAACAGGAGAGAAATTCACACCACATGTCATCGAACCGACAGTTAGTGTGGATAGGGCAATTCTTGCGCTTCTTTGTTCAGCATATAGAGAAGATGGGGAAGGGGAAGACAAGAGAGTGTATTTAAAAATTCCTCCACACATAGCTCCATATAAAGCTTGTGTGTCTCCACTTTTGAAAAATAAACCTGAGCTCGTGACTTATGCAAAAAATTTATTTAAAGGATTGAAAGCGGAGTTTGGCTGGGTTGCCTGGGATGATAATGGCAACATAGGTAAACGTTATCGAAGGCAAGATGAAATAGGCACGCCGTTTTGTATTGTTATTGATTTTGATACTTTGACCGATGATTCAGTAACCGTTCGAGATCGTGATACTGGTGAACAGGAACGCGTAAAAGTTTCAGAACTTATCGCTTTTATAAAAACTAAAATTTAGTATGCAAAAAGGAGTTGATTATATTGGAGTAGGAGTTTCCTTTATTTGCCATGATGGAAAAGGAAATTATTTAATGAATAAAAGAGGTAAAAATTGCCGTGATGAGCACGGCAAATGGGACTTTGGTGGTGGCGGAGTAGATTTCGGATTTTCCCTAGAAGAGACTGTTTACAAAGAAGTAAAAGAAGAGTATGGGGTAAAGCCAATTTCATGTGAAATACTCGGATATAAAGATGTTTTTAGAAAACAAAATGGCAAGCATACGCACTGGATTTCAAATGACTTTTTAGTTCAAGTAGATAGAAAAAAAGTTAAAAATAATGAACCACATAAATTTAATGAAATAGGTTGGTTTAAAATAAATAAACTTCCTAAACCATTACATCCTGGAGTATTAATAACCTTAAAAAAATTTAAAGATAAATTAAAATAATATGAAATATTCAAAAAAAGTCTTAAAGAATGGGTTTAGGGTTGTAACTATACCAATGAAAGACAATCCGACGGTTACAGTGCTGGTGCTTGTAGAAGCCGGTTCAAAATATGAGAAAAAAGAGGTGAATGGAATATCTCACTTTTTGGAACATATGTGTTTTAAGGGTACGACAAAAAGACCAAAGGCGATAGATATATCAAAAGAGCTCGATGCTATCGGCTCACAATACAATGCTTTCACTGCTCAAGAATATACAGGATATTATGCAAAGTCGGATGCAAAACATTTCAAAAAGATTTTTGATATTGTTTCAGATATTTATTTAAACTCTACTTTTCCTGAAGCTGAAATGCAAAAAGAAAAAGGAGTAATAATAGAAGAAATAAATATGTATGAAGATTTACCAAATCGTCATGTGCAAGATTTGATGATGGAGCTTCTCTATGGTGACCAGCCAGCTGGATGGAATATAGCTGGTCCAAAAGAAAATATTTTGAAAATGAAACGAGATGACTTTATCAACTACAAAAAGATGCATTATTTACCTGAAGCCACGGTGATGATCGTCGCAGGAGCTGTCACAGAAAAGACAGTAATGGGACAAGTTGAAAAAGTTTTTGGGAAAATTCCAAGAGGGAAAAAAGAGGGGAAAGTTAAGGTAAAAGAATCTCAAGATAACCCAAAAACATTATTAAAATTTAAGCAGACAGATCAGACGCATTTTGTTTTGGGCATGAGGACTTATGATTTATTTAACAAAAAAAATGCGATACTCTCGGTTCTCGGTGGAGTCTTGGGTGGTGGCATGAGTTCTAGGCTTTTTCAAAAACTTCGTGAAGAAATGGGTGTCGGGTATTATGTTCGTGCATACGATGATGCATACACAGACCACGGGTTTTTCCAGATTTCAGCTGGAGTAGATAATAAAAGGATTAATGAAGTTATCGAAGCATGCCTCGAAGAGTGCAGAAAATTAAAAAGTACATTGGTGGATGATGACGAATTAGAAAAAGTAAAAGAGTGTTTGATCGGGAACATGAAGCTTTCACTGGAATCAAGTGATGACATCGCAAACTTTTATGGAGGTCAGGAGCTACTAAAGAGAGAAATGAAAAATGCTGAAGAAAAGGCCAGGGAAGTCCGCAAAGTTACAGCGAAGCAGATAAAAGATCTTACAAATGAAGTATTCACAAATAAAAAACTAAATCTAGCCATAATCGGTCCATTTAAAGACAAGGCTCAGTTCTCAAAAATCTTGAAATTCTAAAAGAATCTTACCCCTTGCCCCTCTCCTTTATAAGGAGAGGGGTTGGGGAGAGGTAGATTTTGTGATATTATATTTATATGTTTGGGAATAATACAAATCACATCTCGATATCTACTGGCACCATAATCAGAGTGGCGCTTGTTGTTATCGGCATTTATTTGCTCTGGATTTTGAGAGACTTAGCATTGTCTATTTTGACTGCCATAGTTATATCTTCATTTGTAGAATCTTCTGTTCCATATTTCAAAAAAATAAAAATAGGCAGAGTTGCAGGAGTTGTTATCGTATATGTGGTGGGTGTTCTTATTCTTGCGGGGATATTTTATTTATTTGCTCCACTCTTGATTACAGAAGTTTATAATTTCTCAGCATTTCTCTCTTCTTATATTCCCGACAACCCTTTTGTGACTTATTTCCAAAATGAAGCATTTTCTGGAGCAAAAAATATTGTTTCTAATCTTTCTCAAACAGGCCTGTCCTTAGGAACTTTGTTTGAAACATCAAAAGCATTTATCACAAACCTCTCTGGTGGATTTTTCCAAACGATATCTGTTGCTTTCGGAAGTATTTTCAACTTCGGTTTAATTATTGTTTTGTCTTTTTATCTTTCTATCCAAGAAAAAGGAGTGGAGAATTTTTTACGAATAGTCGTTCCTCCAAAGGAAGAAGAATACATCGTAGACTTATGGCAACGTTCACGTAGAAAGATTGCGCTCTGGCTTCGAGGTCAAATGTTGCTCGGGGTTCTGATAACAATTCTTACATACTTAGTTCTTTCCTTGCTTGGGAATCAGTTTGCTTTACTCTTGGCTATCATCGCAGGACTAATGGAACTTGTTCCTTATGGTATTTTGATTGCCCTTGTCCCAGCGATTTCATTTTCATATCTCTCTGGAGGATTTTCAGAAGCACTGATGGTTGCAGGAGCTTACCTTATAATTCATGAATTTGAAGTTTTCTTATTCTCACCGCTTATTATCAGAAAAGTCGTCGGTCTTTCTCCGATAGTTGTTATTCTTGCGGCTGTTATAGGTTTTGAGCTTGGCGGAATTTGGGGGCTAGTCCTCGCTATTCCAGTAGCCGTATTCATGATGGAACTAATCGGTGACATAGAAAAGCACAAAGCTCTCTTTAGAACGAAAAATGAGCAACAATAAAAATTTTTACATTACTACTACTCTTCCTTATGTAAACGCACCTCTTCATATGGGGCATGCGCTTGAATTTGTGCGAGCAGATACCATCGCAAGATACAAGAAACTCATAGGGTATGATGTGTATTTTAATACCGGGACTGATGAGCATGGTATGAAGATCTTCGAGCGCGCAAAAGCGGAAGGGATAGATGCGCAAAAATTTGTTGATCAAGGATTTGAGACATTTAAAGAGCAATTAAAAATGTTTGGAGTAAGTGGTGATGTTCATTTTATTCGTACGACGGATGTGCACCACGTCGCTGCTGCGCAAGAATTTTGGAAAAGGGTTTACGATAATGGTTACATTTACAAAAAAAATTATGAAGCGAAATATTGTGTCGGCTGTGAAAGTGAAAAGACTGATTCGGAGCTGAATGATGTGGGTGAGTGTGAGCTTCATCCAGGGCGTCCAGTTGAATTAATAAAAGAAGAAAATTATTTTTTTAAGTATTCAGCATTTGCCGATAAGCTTTTAGAATTTTACGACAAGAACCCAAATTTTGTTATTCCAGAATTTCGTTTCAATGAAATAAAGAATTTTATAAAAAATGGATTACAAGATTTTTCTATTTCAAGATTAAAATCAAAAATGCCTTGGGGGATAGAAGTGCCAGGGGATGCGGACCATGTCATGTATGTCTGGTTTGATGCACTTGTGAATTATATTTCAACTCTCGGTTGGCCAAATGGCCAAGAGAATTTTGAAAAATATTGGGTGCACGGCACACCGACGCAGTATTGTGGCAAGGACAACACGCGTTTTCAGTCTGCAATGTGGCAGGCTATGTTGATGGCTGCTGGAGTCCCAAACTCCTACCAAATCATCGTAAATGGCTTTATAACCGCTGACGGAGGCATCAGAATGTCAAAGACCATAGGAAACGTAGTAGATCCGAGGGATATCGTGGCTGAATACGGCACAGATGCTCTTCGTTACTTTTTACTCCGAGAAGTGTCTAACTTTGAAGACAGCCCTTTCACCGTTGAGAGGTTTAAAGAAGCATATAATTCTGGTCTTGCAAATGGCTTAGGGAATTTATCTTCAAGAATTTTAACTCTATCAGAAAAATTTTTGGAGAAGTGCCCAGAGATTCCAGAGAAAAGTGATTTTACTGAGTACTTTAAAATATATGAAGAGTTTGATTTAAAGAAAGCTATGGATTTTGTTTGGGAAAAAATTCAAGCACTTGATAAAAAAATTCAAGAGACAGAACCATTTAAAGTTATTAAGACGGATGAAATAAAAGGGAAAGAAATGATAAAAGAATTAGTTTTAGAACTTTACGTAATAGCACAAATGTTAAACCCTGTCATGCCAGATACAAACGAGAAACTAAAAAAATTAATTAAAGAAAATAAAAAACCAGAATCCCCGTTATTTTTGAGAAAATAATTACTTGTCCCGTACTAAATTTTTGATTAAAAAAAATGACCATTATAAACAAAAACTTAAAATTTTAGTACTGGGATGCCAAAATATTTTGATATGCATGCACACGTGAACTTTAAAGCCTTCAAGGAAGATGGTGATGAAGTTATTTGTCGTGCGCTCGATGCTGATACTTGGCTTGCAAATGTTGGCAGCCAGTATTCGACCTCAAAGAGAGCAGTTGAGATGGCACATAAATATCCTGACGGAGTCTTTGCAGTTGTTGGATTGCATCCTATTCACCTCGAAGAGGCATATCACGATGAAGATGAAATAGGCGGGGAAGGTTTCACTTCTCGAGCAGAAGTGTTTGATAAAGAAAAATATTTAGAATTAGCGCGAGATCCGAAAGTGATAGCGATAGGTGAATGTGGCCTTGATTATTTTCATTTAAATCCTGATTCAATAGAAAAACAGAAGAAAGCATTTATCGAACAAGTAGAACTTGCCAAAGAGGCAGGGAAGCCCCTCATGCTTCACATGCGTAATAATCCGACAGACAATTCAAGGAACGTTTATGCGGATGTAGCAGATATTTTGAAAAACTATCCCGAAGTGAAAGCAGTTTCTCATTGTTTCGGTGGAAGCGTGGAAGACATGAAGAGATTTGTTAGCATGGGTATATATGTTTCATTCTCAGGAAACATTACTTACAAACCAAGACCTGATTTTGATTACATTTCTGTCATAAAAGAAACACCTCTTAATATGATTTTGGCAGACACCGATAGCCCGTATTTGTCCCCTGTTCCATACCGTGGCAAGCGCAATGAGCCAGTCTATGTCTGTGAAATCGTAAAAAAGATAGCGGAAATTAAAAATCTACCTGAAGATGAAGTAGCAAAAGCAGTCATAGTAAATGCTAAAAATCTCTTTGGAATATAGTTTTGTTTAGTTTTAATGGCATGGTAGAATAAGGTTATGGATAAGAAATCAAAGATTCTTTTGATCGTTCTGCTATTGCTAGCAGTGGTTTCTATATATTTGACCTATCGAAGGTCATTTGTTACTAAAAATTATGAAGTAGTAAGCCCGCCGACAGATGATCAGGCTACCTCTGAAAACCAATAAGATTTTATGCAAAATACAAATGGTATAACAAAAATCCCAATTTTAAACAAAGTATTACTTTGGACTAGTGGAATAGGTTTTTATTATGTTTTTACCTGGATATATGATTATGTAGTTGTTTCTTTTCTCCTTTGGAAATTTGAATTAATAAAGGGCGGGATAATGGTTTTTGTTTTGTCATCAATTGTTGATCTGCTAACTCTTAAATTCTATGATTGGTTCAAAAAAGATTGGTTAGCTTTAGAAACTCTGAAGGATTTACAAACACATAAAGGTTTTGTGGGGAAGATTTTTACTTTTGTGCACGACAAGACTGCTGTTGTTTCAGTTATTTTGCTTTCTCTCGTCGTTAATCCTTTTGTTATCACGACATACATGAGAAAGGGTGCTTTTGAGTATAATGGTATGACAAAGAGAGATTGGGTTATTTTCATTTCTAGTTCAGTGATAAGTAATTTTTATTGGATAGTTGTGGTTGGATTTGGCGTCGAAATAGTTAAATATATAAAGATGTTATTTTTTTAATTTATGGAAGAAGAAAAAGCTTTTAGTTCAATAGATTTGGTTGGCCAATGCTTGATAGACGAGCCTCGTACGCTTGCTTTCGAAAAAGCAATAAAAAAAATAGTAAAACCCGAGCATATAGTTTTTGATGCCGGAACGGGTTCTGGAGTACTTGCATTGTTTTCTGCTCGGGCAGGTGCAAAAAAAGTTTATGCTATTGAACGTGATGAATATGTTGCTGATACAGCAGTGAAAAGTTTTAAGGCCAATAATTTTGGAGATAAAATAACTTTATACAAAGGAGATGCAAAAACATTTGAATTTCAAAAAGATATGCATTTTGATGTCATCGTTATGGAAATGCTTACGACTGGCATGGTAGATGAATTTCAAGTTCAGGCTGCAAATAATCTACATAAACAAAAAGTAGTTGATGAAAATACAATATTTATTCCAAAAATCCAAGAGACATATGTATCTCTTGCTCAAACAAAATTTGATATATATGGTTTTTCAATAAAGATGGTAAAACATTTATGGAACAATCTATCCCAAAATCAAAAGGTAAAAATGCTATCAGAAAAAGTTTTATTGAATTCGATAGATTTCTCTCATCCAAATGAAGTGAATTTTTCTACTGTGTTGAAAATGAAAGTGAAAAGAAGTGGTGTTTTAAACAGTATTTACCTTTCTAGTGTGTGCTGTTTGACGAATGATTTTAAAATAAAAGATACGGAAACATTAAATTCTCCAGTAGTTGTTCCTCTTGCCAAAGATATAAATATTAAAAAGGGAGAAGAAATAAATGTTAAAATAAGTTATATATATGGGGCAGGATATAAAAATTTTAAGGTAGATTTAGTTTAAAATGAAAAAGTATAAATTTTCTTGGATAAGTAAAAAGTTAGTAGTAGGCAAAAATGAAAAAGGTTTTGCCCTTTATGCTAATCAAAATATCAAGAAAGACGAGAGACTCATAGTTTTTGGAGGGCATGTTTTGACAGTAAAAGAACATGCATCTTTACCAAAAAGTCTTTTTGATATGTCTATCCAGATTGATGAGGATTTACTTTTGGGGGCAACTTCAATGAATGAATTAGAAAAAACGGAATATATTAATCATAGCTGTGATCCAAGTTGTGGTTTTAGTGGCCCGATTTCAATTGTAGCTATGAGAAATATTCAAAAGGGGGAGGAGGCAACAATAGATTACTCGATGTGTCTTGATAAGTTGTTAAACATGAAGTGTTTATGTAAATCAGATAATTGTAGAGGGATTATAAGAGAGGGAGATTGGAAGAAAGGAGAATTACAGAAAAGATATAAAGGATATTTTTCGCCGTTTCTTGAAAAAAAAATTAATAAATTAAAATATAAAAAAATATAATGAATTTACTTTGTCCTTGGGAGCCAGCTAAATATTTGATTTTTTCAGCTAATGTACCTAGTATTTTGTACTATGCTTTAATTCCGGGTATGGTTATATCTCTTTTGTTCAGTATTTATGTTTTTTCAAGAGACAAAAAAAACCTTAGTTCTTTATTACTTTTATTTGTTTCTATATTTTTCTTTATTTGGGGTTTTTTGGATTTAATTCTATTTGCGACAAATGATCCACAAGTAGTTATGTTTTTTTGGTCAGTAGTTATTTTAGTTGAACCATTAATATATATATGTGCTTTGTATCTTGCTTATACATTCTTTACAAAAAAAGATGTATCTTTTTATGGTAAATTAATTTTAAGTGCCATGATTCTTCCAGTTATAGTTATTTTGTCCACTAAATATAATTTACTTGGAGTAAACCTAGGTGACTGTACAGCGATAGAAAGTACTTTCATTATATTTTATACTTATGGACTCGAAATACTAATTAGCATTGCTATCATATTTTTTGCAATTAAAAAGAATCGTGCTAGTCAAGATACTAAACAAAAAAAGGAAATAACATATTTCACGATAGGACTTGCTTTGTTTTTGTTGGCACTTTCTTCTGGAAATATTATTGGTAGTTTTACTGACAACTGGGTTCTTTCCCAACTTGGATATTTTGGCATGCCTATTTTTGTAGGGTTCCTTGGATATCTTATTGTTAGATATAAATCATTTAATGTAAAACTAATTGCCACACAAGCATTAGTTTGGGGTCTTGCCGCCCTTATAGGTGCACAGTTTTTCTTTGTAAAAGTTACAATAAACTATTTCTTAACTGGTATTACTTTTATTGCTACAATAATTTTTGGACAGATGTTGATCAAATCAGTGAAGGTTGAGATAGAGCAAAAAGAGGAACTGGCAAAGTTAAATGTTGATTTACAAAATCTATTAAAGCAAAGAGAGAGCTTGGTTCACTTGGTCACTCACAAGGTCAAGGGTTCATTTACTCACACGAAATATTTATTTGCTGGGATGCTAGATGGTATGTTTGGTCCGCTTACTCCAGAATTAAAAAAAGCAGCAGACCTAGGAATGGAGTCTGACAACAATGGTGTGGCGACTGTCGACCTTATTTTGAATGCTTCAAACCTCCAAAAGGGAACAGTGAAATATGATATGAAGCCAACGAATTTCAAGGAACTAGTTGAAAAAACTTTTGAAGAAAAGAAGGAGCAAGCAGAAAAGAAGGGATTAAAAATTGAAAAAGAAATTACGAGTGATGACTGCACGGTCAACGGTGATGTATTTTGGCTCAAGGAAGTTGTGCATAATTTTATTGAAAATTCTATCAGATATACAAAAGCGGGGACAGTGACTGTAGGACTCAAGAAAGAAAATGGCAAAGTTATATATTTTGTCCGGGATACTGGCGTCGGAGTCACAGATGAAGATAAGAAAAATTTGTTTACCGAAGGAGGCCGTGGTGCAAATTCTGTAAAGGTAAACGTGGACAGTACTGGATATGGTCTTTATACTGTAAAGCTTGTCGTCGAAGCTCATGGAGGAAGAGTCTGGGTAGAATCCGATGGACAAGACAAGGGCTCTACATTCTTTGCTGAATTAAGTGCAGTTTAAATCAAGTCGAGTGTTTAAAGAACACGAGATGCCGAGCCAGGCAGGGCGAGGCGACGAAACATTTGCATTTTTAAAGGCTTTTTGCTACTATGAAACCTATGCAAGATAAGAAAAATAATGACGATATGGACCTAGTTGAGACATCTATGGATATAGATGAGGCAGTTTCTAGTGATCCACGAGTATATGAAGTAGGATATCTTTTAGTTCCTACTATTTCCGAAGAGGAACTTCCAGTAGCATATGGCAATATAAAAGAGCTTGTCGCTTCATTTGGTGGTCAAACTATTTCAGATGAAATGCCAAAAATGATAAATCTAAGCTACCCAATGCTTAAGGTTGTAGCCAATGTTCGAAATAAATTCAACACAGCATATTTTGGTTGGGTAAAGTTTGAAATGGATCCAGCTAAGGTACTCGAACTTAAGAAAAAGCTCGATACAGATCCGATGGTTATAAGATTTTTGATAATAAAAACAGTAAAAGAAAACACAATCGCGGCAAAGAGATTTGTTCACAGAGATGGACCTCGTAGAAAAGTTGCAACCCAAGAAGGAGTAGAAGGTGGTGCTCCAGTTGAAGAAATCAATAAAGAGGAAATAGATAAAGAAATTGACGCAATGATCGCTGTTTAATTATTAAATTAATCTAATAACAAATGTATTTAAATAAAGCAATTGTAATAGGAAATTTAACCCGCGATCCAGAATTAAGGTCATTACCTTCAGGAATAAAAGTTTGTAGTTTCTCACTAGCAACGAATCGTGTCTGGAAAGACAAGAACGGAGCAAGACAAGAAAATACAGATTATCACAATGTAGTAGTGTTCGGACGCCAAGCAGAAACAGTTGCACAGTACATGAAAAAAGGAAGTTCAATATTAGTAGAAGGTAGAATGCAGACGAGGAGTTGGGACGATAAGACGAGTGGAGAAAAGAAATATCGTACCGAGATAGTCGCAGATCGCACACAGTTTGGACCAAAAGCAGGGGGAAGTACAGGGGGGAGTGGAAGCCCCGCTCCTGCCAAAGAGGTAAAAGGGGAAGAATTGGATTCCATAGAGTATCCAGAAGAAGATATTAACCCCGAAGACATTCCATTTTAATTAATAAATATATATGAAACAAGATTATTTTTCAGCAAACAATATAAAATACATAGACTACAAGGATATAGAAATCTTAAAGAAATTCTTGAATCCAAATGGCAAGATCGTTTCTCACAAGAGAACCGGTGTCACTTCAAAGAATCAACGCCAGTTAGCATTGGCTGTAAAGCATGCTAGATTCTTAGGACTACTTCCTTTCGTAGCAAAATAAAAAACTAAACTAAAAAATCCCCGTGAGGGGATTTTTTAGTTGTATGCATTTTTTGCGTGTGGGACGTTTGTTAAAAAGAGACTACGGAGCGCGACTGGCGCGAGTCTTGAGAAATTCGCCAACAGGCGAATATTCGTGCTCTTTTTAATAAATGTCCCGCTAAGCAAGATTAGACACGTTCCACGTATTCTCCAGTTTCGGTATTGATGCGGATTACATCTCCTTCGTTTATAAACATCGGAGCATTTATGGTTGTGCCATTTTCTAGGGTAATGATTTTATTTCCACTCTTTGAAGTATCACCACGGACTGCAGGAGGAGCTTCTTTTACTTTAAATTCCATTTTTACAGGGAGGGAGACTTTTATTGTTACTTCTTCTCCGTCATTGTCCCAGACGAGTGCCGTGACTATGCCGTTCTCTTTTAAGAATTTTGCCGAGGTTCCAAGTAGGGCCTCATCGAGTTTGAATCTATTTCTTGGGTCTTCAGGATCACAGAACCAATATTCGCCTCTGTTGTGATATAAAAACTTTGTATCACGTTTTATTATGTCAGCTTCGTCGGCGGTATCTGATACATGGAATGTAGCAGCTATGGTTTTACCTGATATTAAGCTCTTCAACTTCACCTGGTTTTGAGGTTTGCGTTGTTGAGTTCGAGCAACATGACTTTCAACTACTTCACATGGCTCATCGTTATAAATAATTATTTTCTTCTCTCTTATTTCATTATATACAAGCATATTGTCATACTAACAGAATAAATTTTAAAATCAACCATATAAAAAACAGAGAACGAAAGAATTTCTAAGCCTTCGCTCTCGGAGTCGAAAGGACAGGGGGTCCACGACTCTTGAAATTCTTTGTTCTCTATTTTTTTACTGTTCTTCGTTAAACTTTTTGCGGATTTCTTTTAGAATATCTCCAGCGATTTTTTTATTTTCTTTCAAGAATGTGCGAGTAGAATCATACCCCACGCCAAGTTTTACTTTCTCTTCGCCCTCCTTCGTAGGCAAGTAGAAATATGAATTTCCAGTCTTTTCTACGATTTTGAATTTCTCTCCTAGGGCGATGATTTCTCCTTCTTTTGAAATCCCTTCGTTGTAGATGATGTCGAATTCTGTTTGTTTAAACGGTGCAGCGACTTTGTTCTTAACGACTTTTACGCGAGTTCGCGAGCCGACGATGTCTTCACCTTTTTTAATCTGAGCGATTTTGCGGATATCGAGGCGAACAGATGTGTAGAATTTTAATGCCTTTCCTCCTGGTGTTGTTTCAGGGTTTCCAAACATCACACCGATCTGCATTCTGATTTGATTGATGAAAATGACGACGGTTTTTGATTTTGAGACTATGGCAGTGAGCTTGCGAAGGGCTTGGGACATGAGGCGAGCTTGTTTACCTACATGGTATGCCCCCATATCGCCTTCGATTTCATCTTTTGGAGTTAGTGCAGCGACAGAGTCTACGACGATGACGTCGATTTTTCCTGTACGTACGAGGCTTTCTACTATTTCAAGTGCTTGCTCGCCTGTGTCCGGTTGAGAAATCAATAGATCATTTATATTTACGCCAAGCTTCTTTGTATATTCAGGATCCATGGCATGCTCTGCATCAATATAAGCACAAACTCCACCGAGCTTTTGCGCTTCAGCGACGATGTGTAGCGATAGGGTAGTCTTTCCAGAAGATTCTGGTCCAAATATTTCAATAATTCTTCCACGAGGTATTCCACCTACTCCTAGTGCCATGTCGAGTCCGAGTGAGCCAGTAGGGATGACATTTATATCAACTTTTGGAGAATCACCGAATTTCATTATTGCTCCTTCGCCGAATTTTGTCTGTATTGCCTTTAATGTATTGTCGAGGCTGTTCATATTGTCTGAACCCTTATCTTCTTTTGTTGTTTTTACTTTTTTTATTGCCATATGTTTATCGTCAGCATGCAAGATGTTGTTAAAAACTGCCTTGGGAGCTCGACTGGAGCGAGCACGAGGAATTTTTTAGCAAAAAAATATCCGTGCAGTTTTTAATAATATCTTGCTGGCTGAACTAACTAATAAATTAACTTATAATCTTTTTCATCGACATTCCCAAATTTATCTCGGGCTCTTATTGTAACTATATTATAACCTGCTGACAAGGCGATAGTTTCATCAAAATTTCCACTTTTGTCTATTGATATTTCTCGTCCATTTAACGTTAGATTTATTGCATTTTTTGCAGTTCCAGTGATGTCGATGGTGTTAGTAGTTATCTTTGATCCGTCCACGATATTCACATTTTTTATTTTTACCCCAAACAATAATTCTCGAGAGTTTATGAAAGCAAAAACAATCATAAAAAGAAAAAATACTGACAGAGAGGCAATCTTAACTATTTTTTTCGCATCTTTGTTCATTAGAAATTGTCGTTAGATTACATTGTTGCCATTCTCGTCGTGATTTATTTTTTCCAAGACTTCTCGTGGCTTTGCTCCATCAGCTGGTCCGACAACTCCGCGATTTTCAAGCATGTCCATTATTCGTGCAGCACGAGCATAGCCGAGGCCGAGACGACGTTGCAAGAATGAAGTAGATGCTTTTCCAGATTCGACGATACAAGCACGAGCTTCATCATACATCTCGTCTTCCTCATCTTTCTTTTCATCATCGAGCACACTTTCAAATATTGATTTGTCAGCTGATATAGATCCACCACTGATAGATATTTCTTCCATAACTTCATCTCTATACGCATCAGCTAGATATTTTACAACTTTTTTAACCTCAACTTCGGAAATAAATGCTGATTGCAAGCGTTCAGGTTGAGCGTCTCCAGAAGAGTAGAGCATATCTCCAGCACCCAATAATTTTTCAGCACCACCTGCATCGAGGATTGTTCGTGAATCGATTTGTGAAGAAACCTTAAGGGCAATACGAGCAGGGATGTTTGCCTTGATGAGTCCAGTGATGACATTTACTTCTGGTCGCTGTGTTGAGAGAATCAAATGTATTCCAACAGCACGAGACATTTGAGCTAGACGTACGATAGCAGCTTCAAGCTCTCTCGGGTATGCAGTCATAATGTCAGCAAGTTCATCTATAATAATGACTATATATGGCATGCGCTCTGCCTCTGGCGTAGTAACGCCATCCCGAGCAGTCTCGAGGGATTTTTTATTCTTGGTATTATATATATTACTGTGATAAGACTCAATATCTCTTACTGATTCAGCTTCGAGTATGTCATATCTACGATCCATTTCTTTTGCTGCCCATTTTAAAGCAAGTATTGTTTTCTTTGCCTCTGTTATGACTGGAGTAAGTAAATGAGGAATCTTGTTGTAAAGTGTTAGCTCTACGCGTTTTGGGTCTATCAATATCAGCTTCATATCATCTGGGCCATTTTTATATAAAAGGGAAGTTATCATGGAGTGTATGGTTACGGATTTTCCTGAGCCAGTGGTTCCAGCGACGAGACAGTGTGGCATTTTTGCGAGGTTACCAAACATTGCTTTACCAGAAATACCGCGTCCTAGTGCCACCGTGAGTGGTTTGTCTGTGTTTTTGTATTTTTCGTCTGACAGAAGTGTCGCAAGTCCGACGATAGATTTAGATTTGTTTGGAATTTCGATGCCTACGAGAGATTTTCCAGGTATCGGAGCTTCTATTCTGATAGGATGAGCAGCGAGGGCGAGGGCAAGATCATTTTGAAGCCCGACGATACGAGAAAGTTTTACTCCTTCGGCTGGTTTTAATGCATAACGTGTGACAGTAGGTCCGACTGTTATCTCGTCCATCTCGACTTCAATGCCGAAATTCATAAGAGTTCTTTTTATAATATTTGCATTTCCTTTTATGTCGCCTGTATTTGGTTTTCCTTTGTCTTCTTCGAGTAGATCAAGTGGGGGAGGGACATAAGTAGATACGAGTCCAGGTTTTCTTTTTTTAATAGGTATTTCTTCTTCCTGCTCTTCCACTTTATTTGTTGAAGTCTCTTCAGATTTTTTACCCATACCGACTGCTTTCATTATTTTTTCTCCAGTAGTTTCCTCTTTTCCTTCACTATGTTCAAGATCTTCAGCTTCTTCTGGTTCAGCAGAATTATCCTGAGTATCAGTATCGTCGAAGGATTCATTCTTTTCCTTTTTGAAAAATCCCCAAATATTTCTTACGAGTGGCATAAGTTCTGGTCTTGTGTCGAACATTACAAGAATTGAAATTATTAAAATTGCTCCGAGGAATATTATAGAAGCATACACATCAAATAGTGATACGAGTGGGGCCGAGACAATGCTACCAAAAAATCCTCCAGCATTATTTGAGAAAGGGATGCTTAGGATGCCGAGACCAGAGAGCAAGAAAGTTATAGAACTGATTGTGCGTAGCCAGCCGATGTTTGGCCTTTCAACTTTTACAAAAGACCAGCCGAGCATTAGGAAGAGTATCGGTATCAAGATGTATCCGTAGCCGAATAAATTAATAAAAAAATCTTTAGTAGTATTTCCTCCTGCTCCTGCTATTCCGAAAAGTGATAAGAATAAAAATAATGCGAACACGAAAAATACTATTGCCCAGATTGTGTGTTTCGTTTCAGTTTTTAGTCTGCTGATAGGGGAGTTATTTTGAGAAGATTTCTTGTTATTTTTAGTAGATTTTGAGTCAACTTTTTTATCATTTTTTGCCATTTAGTAATTTTATCATAAATTATGTTTTTAAGTAGACTATAAAAGGTGAGGATATTATTTTATAAAGCACGAAAATTTTCTGCTGAAAATTTTCGAGAGTCCTGCGCCAGTCGCGCCTCCCAAGGCTTTCTAAAACAATATCCTTACCTTTTTACACAACCATAGCTCCAGCAAGAATCAGTTTTTAAAATGCCTTGCGCAGGAGCTTAGAAAATAAAAGAGGTATTCCGATTATTATTTTCTTGAGCGACGAGCAGAGCAATCCGCCAGCTGGCGGATATGTGTGCATTTTAAAAATTGATTCTTGCTGGAGCAGATACTAAGGGCAAGTCCGATATTGACAGTTGCCGTCCATTATATATAATGGACGGCATGTTAGGGGAAAATAAAAACCTAAAGGACCCCGAACGAAAGCTTACAGCTTCGTACGGGGCAGGCCCCATCACCAATGTCCTTGGTGAGTTGTCTTATACCAAAACCAATAAGCTTATTACTGCTTTATTTATGGTTACGGACATCATGGACAAGGACGAGCCTCTAAGAAATAAATTAAGATTTTTGGGTACGGGCATTATATCAGACACATACCTAAATCCAGCCGATTCAGACAAAAAGATCTCCGAAGTATTAACCTTATTGGACATCTGCAGGGAAATCCGGATGGTCTCTGAAATGAACTCAAATATTCTCAAAAAAGAGTTTGAAGAACTACAAAGATCAGTAAGAACCTTTTCTCCAAAAAAGGATCCAGTTTGGTTAGAAGAATTTCTCAAGGACGAGGAAAAGGAAGTCGAGCCGTTTATAAAAACGAGTCCCGCTTTTCCGCCTCGTATTGGACATGTACAACCTACTAGTATCGGTATCCAAAAGGGAAGTACTTTACTAAAGGCTTTAAGAGGAGTGAGTGTGTCCGATAAGAATTCTAACTTTGTTCAACCCAAAAATCCTCATTCTACTATTTCAAATAATCATACAAGCAATCTCAATTATGAAGTTCTGAAAAACAAGAGGAGGGAGGAGATTGTGAGTATCATAAAAAACAAGTTAAGTGTCTTTCCAGAGTCCGGTGGAGCGACCATAACGGACATCAAAAATTCAGCTGAAGGACCCCTAGTTTCCTGTGGCGAAAAGACATTGCAAAGGGAACTAGTTTCTATGGTTCATGATGGTGTCCTTTATAAAACCGGTGAAAAACGCTGGAGTAAATATTCTCTAAAAAAGGCCTAAAAAAGTTGCTTTTTAGCCCAAAATATGTAATAATACCTTTGTGGATTCGTCAATCTCTATAGGATAGGCGACGGTTCTAAAATATCCTTATATTTTTTAACTGGTTATCCACATAATATATTGTCGTGTTTTCGGCGTATATTATATAATAATACTGTGTTTACGGAACTACGCATTTTGTGATGTGGCGTTCTGTGTTCACAAAACGTCTATTTTCGCTTACGATTTCGTCGAAAAAATCTTAAGGGAAAGTGACGCCCTCCGAAGGTGTAAAAACCAAGGTGGGTAAGGACAGGTCATTGAAAACAACATAAGCCTGCCCGAATGAATTCATTCAGGCGGGGAAAATCTTACGGATTTATTCTGTAGGATATTATTGTTTTCAATTTAGTTTTACATCTGTTCACTACCTCGAATTTGCCTCATTATTATTATTTATTAATTATTGGCAAGTGAAAGATAGTGATAGAAAATATGTGCTTTTAGTTTTGTCGAAACTAATTAATGGCGCATGATTTGCACCTGAAATTTTTCTTGGCTGAAATGCTAAGACGGATTCAGAAATGCAAATAGTTAAAAAAATATTATGAGTAATTTATTAAAATCAAAATTCCTTCTTGGACTTATGATTGTTGCGATCTTCTTTGTAGGAGTCGCTTTGGTTACCCCAAAGACAACCCTTGCAGCAAGTTGCACAATCACAAAGACTTTGAAAATGGGAATGAAAGGAACTGAAGTTACTTGCCTTCAACAGCAATTAAACGTCACTCCAGCTACAGGATACTTTGGTGCTTTGACCAAGGCAGCTGTAATCGCATTCCAGAAAAATCATAGTCTTCCAGCAACTGGATTGTTCGGATCATTGTCTCGAGCAGCCCTAGCAGGAACATCTCCAGTCGGAACGACTTATCCAGCAGGTTGTACATCAACAAGCGGATTTAGTTCAACCACTGGTCTTCCATGTTCAGGCGCAACAACGACATTCCCAGCAGGTTGTACTTCAGCAACAGGATTCAGTTCAACAACTGGTCTTCCATGTTCAAGCACAACCCCTCCAGTCACATCCGGTCCTCTTTCTGTATCTTTAGCAACTGACAATCCTGCAGCAGGAACAGTAGTAGCTGGTCAAGCAACAGCTGACCTCGCACACTTTGCCTTCACAGGAACAGGAACAATTAGTTCAATAACTTTGTCAAAAAATGGTATCTCTGACCAGAATACTCTTTCAAACGTTTACCTCTTCGATGGAGCACAACGCTTGACTGATGGATATTCATTCAACAATTCTGGCTCTTTGACCATCAATGGTCTTAACGTTGCCGTAAGTGGAACAAAGACTTTGTCAGTTAAAGCTGATGTTGCTTCCGGAACCCTATCTTACAGTATCGGTGTAACCTTGACTGGTTATGCAGTAACAGGCGGCACAACAAACGCAGTTTCCGTAGCAGGAAATGTTATGTATGTCGCATCTGCACCTTCAAACCTAGGAGCAGCAGTCTTTAATGGAAACAACGGAGTTGCTGCATCAAGTGTAAATCCTGGAACAACAGGATATCCAATATGGTCAGCACCTTTGCAGATCAACAACAGAAATCTTAGTTTGAAGATGATAAACTTCCGAGTAATCGGATCAGCACCAGCTGATTCTCTTGCTAATGTGAAGTTATTCTTGGATGGAACAGCAGTAGGAAGTAATGGAGTAACTACGGTTATCAATGGTTCAAATTATTGGTCATTTGATCTATCTGCAGCTCCAGTTACACTTACAACTGGTTCACACACTCTTGATCTTCGCGCTGATATCGTAAAGGGTTCATCCTTTAGCTTTACTGCATCTTTGCAGTTGGCTTCAGACATGACACTCTTTGATTCACAAGTCGGAGTAAATGTCGCAGCAACAGGAATCACAACTGCTCATACAACAGCAGGATTGATTCAAATCAGCACTGGATCTGTTTCAGTCACAGTAGATCCTACCTTCCAAGCAAACACAACAGTTACAGGTGGAGCTACCAATGTTGACATCGCTAAGTTCAAACTTCATGCTTACGGTGAAGATGTCAAGATGGATGCTTTGAATTTCTTGCCATACGTAAATCCTGCAAATGGACTTCAAAACGTAACCGCATACTTTAATGGTTCACAAGTTGGAACCCAAGATGCAGTTTGGGCAAACGCAGATGGAGCTGAGGCTCTAACTCCAGGTTCACAAATGATTGTGCCAGCCGGAGTAGACAGTTTCTTGGAAATCAAGGCTGATCTTCGAACAACTGGAAGTGTTAACTACACAACCGGAACAACTTATGCAACCTTCCAGTCTTCAACTGGAGAGGGGATGAATTCAAAACAAACCTTTACGGTTGCAAATGGTGGTGTTCAGGGTAATTCTCTAACGATTCAAACAGGTGTTGTTGCTCTTGCAACAAATACTGGTTTTGTAAGCCAGGTTGTTAGCCCAAATACCCCAAATCAAAAGATTGCTTCATTTGTCATTCAAAACCAGAGTTCTTCAGAAGCAGTACACGTAACGAATCTTCAACTTACTCTTGCGCTTACGACAGCTGATTCTACGAACTATTCAAACTTGAAGACTTCTGAAACTTCAGGACAAGGCGCAACACCTATCAATCCTGCAACCGCAGCAGCTGGAGGTAATTCAGTAAATAATTTCCCAGTTGACTTCCAGATCGCAGCAGGTACGACAAAGACGATTGACGTCTTCGCTGATGTTGGTTCAACAGCAGGAAACGCAACAGTTATCACCAAACTATATGTTACCGCTTTGGGTTCAAGCTCAAACGTAACACTATGTAGTACAGGAATAACCACTGGTTCTATGAATGGATGTAACACAGGTACACCAGCAACTGGTCAGACTATCACCGTTGCAACTGGTACCTTCGGAACTCCTACAGTATCAACAACTGGTACAACAACCGGTCAATATATTGCAGGAGGAACAGTATCTCCAGGTGTAACCAACGCAGCTACAGCTGAATTTAAATTCACCGCAACCAATGGTAATGCAACCATCACTGAATTACGATTCTCTGATGATGTAGTCGGAGCATATGGTGCAAGCAACAAAGGTGCAGTAACTTCAGTTGCCGTCGGATCTGTTTCAGCTCCAACGTTTGCTGGTGTAGCATCCTTAACAGGACTTAGTATTCCAGTTCTACAAGGTGGAGCAGGTATCACAATAGATGCAAAGATGTCTTACTCTCCAGTAGGTTCTACTGGCGTAGCAACTATAACTACTGGTGATATCACAAGCTTGATGAAATTAAGCTATGTTAAGTACACTATGGGTGGATCAACCTACACATTGTGTGCTGCTTCTACCGGAACTACTTGTAACGCAACTACTGGTATGCCAGTAACAAGCAATCAAACAATGACGCTAGTTGGTTCAAAGCCAACAGTTACAGTTGGAACTCCAACCGGAGTAAGCATTGCAGCTGGTCAATATTCAGAGGCTATCGATGTTACAATCGCTGCTGATACAGCAGGTCCACTTACCATGATCAGCTTCCCAATCAATGTTTCATTGACTGGCGCTGGTTCAACGGGTACATTGGCTGTTGCTACAGGCGGTGGTAATCTAGTTATCGTAAAAGATGCAAACAATAACACAGCCGGTTTGTCTGCCACTGGTAACTTTATTTCAGGAACAGCCGGAACTATCACAGTTACACTAAATAGCACTACAGGATATCTCTTGAGTGCTGGACAGTCTCAGACATTCAGAGTCTATATACCAATCGCTTCTATCACCTCTGGTGGTTCAGCAACCTGGTATAACAGAATCACTTCAAATCTAGCAACTGGTGTAGGATTTGTATGGGCTGATACCGCTGGCGGAGCAGCAAACTCTTCTGGTGATATAACAAGCGAGATTTACAACTACCCTTCAACTCAGTCAGTTGTTGTTCAACAATAACAATTTAGTTGAGATAGTGTAGATTATTGTCTTTGTAGACAGTAAAAACAAAAAACACCCTTCGGGTGTTTTTTGTTTGGTAATTTTCGGGAAAAGGTCTTGCCTTAAGGGAGCCCAAGGCAAGTCCTTGAGGAGAAAATTATTTATTTGTCTAAAATCTATTTTTTGTTATAGTAGATGAATGAAGAAGATTGCAGTCTGGGCTTTAATGGCGACTTTTTTGGCTCCATTCATAGTAGCTCCAAATATAATAGCTCCTTATGTAGGAGGGAAAGTACTATTTTTACGGGGAATAATCTTCTTTGTTTTTTTTCTAGTAACCTGTATTTTACTTTTTACAAAAGAAAAAGAGCGAATCTATTTATCTATAAAAGAAATGGTCAAGGATCCTATTTTTCTTGCTCTTTCCTTAAATGTATTTTTCCTAATATTTAGCACCATTTTTGCTTTTGATAAGTCAGTAGCCTTTTTTGGCCAACCAGAAAGATATGAAGGATTCATAACCCTTTTTTCTATATATTTATTTTTTATTTCATTTAGATTACTTTTTTCAAAAAAAGATTGGAATATTTTTTTTATATTAACTTCACTCTCAGCTGTCACCTTATTTATCATCGAAGTTGTCCAAGCACTCGGTGGAGCAGTGAGGCCAGAGGCACTTTCAGGCAACCCGGATTTTTTGGCTATTCAATATTTATTTTCAATTTTTGCTGGTCTTTATGTATTTCAAATTGGAAAATCGTTGAATAAAAAATGGTACATGATTTTAGGTGTTGCCGCCAGTGTTTTTTCAGTTCTAGGGATTCTTTTATCAAAGACCAGGGGTCCTCTTGTGGGGCTTGGTGTAGCCATCGTCATCTGTGCAATAATTGCTGCAATTATAGGAAAAGAGAAAATTATTTTTTGTAAATTCTCTTTAAGAAAAATAGGCACATATGTTTGCACTTTGATTTTATTTTTTTCAGTAATTCTTGGAGTTACATATAATTCATCATTTTGGAAAAATATTCCAGGAGTAAATAGAATAGTAGAGACAAAAGTAGATGATGGCTCGATGCAGGCAAGGTTGATACACATCAGCACTTCGGTGAAAATATTTACATCTGAAAAAAGTTTGACGAGGGTATTGTTCGGCTGGGGCTGGGACAATTATATTTTTGCCTGGAGCAAATATTACAATCCCAAAGTATTTTATTATGATCCAGCCATTGCGGATAGGGCGCATGATAAAATAATGGATTTATTAGTGATGTCAGGCATTTTAGGTCTATTTTCTTATATATCCCTATGGTTCTTTGTTCTTAAAAAAATCTTCAAAATGATGAAAGAAAGTGAAATTACTATACCCATTTTATTTATATTCTTCTTTGTCGCTTACATCGTTTCACTTTTATTTATATTTGATACACCCTTGACCCTGCTGACTTTTTATTCACTTTTAGCATTTTTAAATTGTTTAACCCATGAAAGAAAAGTATAAAAAAATAATCTTAATATTTTTTTGCATTGTCACTCTATTTTTGGGGGTTTTGTTTGTATTTTGGACTATTATCCCTAATTTGCAGTCAACATTTTTTTATAAGAATTTTAGACTTTTTACTAACGAGCAAAATGAAAAAGGTTTGTTAAATTCACAATTTAGTTTTTACCCAAATACTTACGTACAGCCAAGGTTGCGTTATGAATTTATGGATTTGCTTTTTAAAGCATATGCCGGTGGGCAGAATCCAAGCAAAGAGTTAGTACTTTTTGCAAAGAATAAACTAGAAGAAAATACGTTGATAGAAGGAAATTATGCCAACAATTTCCTTGCATTGGGTAAGGCTTATGATCTACTCGCTGATTTATATCCAAAAGAGCAAGCCCAAATGAGACTAAAGGCAGAGAGTAGCTATAAAAAGGCATTAGAGCTATTTCCTGGCATCCAAAGTGTTTTATATACATATAGTGTAAATCTGACGAATCAAGGCAGAATAGACGAGGCTCTATCTATGATAGAGCAAGCTGTTAAAGAAGATCCAAGGGTAGCGGAATCGCATTATTATCTCGGGGTTATATTGTATAACAAAGGAGGGGATCAAAATATAAATGAATCCCTAAAAGAAATGGAAACTGCATTTCAGGGTGGCTACGTTGGTCAAGATAATTTACCAAGAATTATTTATGAAAAAATGCTCATACATTATTATGATCAAAAAAATATTTCTAATTTGAAAATAGTACTGAACAGATTGGTATATTTGAATGAAAGTCAGGCAGATACTTACAAAAAAATAATAAAATACATGGATCTTAATAAGATTATTCCAATTTTAAATTTACATAATTGATATTATGGAAAAAATAATAATAACTGGTGGAGCAGGGTTTATAGGGTCACATCTTGCAGATGCTCTTATTGAGCAAGGTTATGATGTGCATATTATTGATAATTTATCCTTTGGAGCACGCAATCTAGTTAATCCTAAGGCCACTCTACACGTCGTAGATATAAGAAACATGGAGATGATTCTTCCTCTATTTAAAGGCACCAAATATGTTTTTCATGAAGCAGCTATCCCTAAAGTTCAATATTCAATTGAAAATCCAAAAGAAACAAATGAAATAAATGTTATTGGATTGTTAAATGTTTTAGAGGCGTCAAGGTTAAACAAGGTTAAACGTATAATTTTTGCTTCATCAAGTGCAATTTATGGTGATCAAAAAGAACTACCAATTTTTGAAACAGCACAAGTAAAGCCAATGTCTCCTTATGGTGCTCAAAAACGTATTGGAGAAATATATTGTAAACTTTATTCAGATATTTATAATCTTGAAACTGTTTGTTTGCGCTACTTTAATGTTTATGGGTCACGTCAAAATGCAGTTGATGATAGTTCATCAGTAATTTCAAGGTTTATAAAATTTCATAATAATAACGAGCCCCTTATTGTTGTTGGTGATGGTGAACAAACAAGGGATTTTGTTAATGTTGAAGATGTTGTTTCTGCTAATCTGCTTGCAATGAAAATAGAAAAAGTTGGGAAAGGAGAAGTAATAAATATCGGAGGAAGTAAAAGCTATACAATAAATTATATTGCTAAATTGATTGGTGGAACCGTTTTACATAGAGCTTCTTGTCTAGAACCTCGCAATAGTCAGGCAAATATTCAAAAGGCAAGAGAATTACTTGTCTGGTATCCAAAAATTTCAATAGAGGAAGGGATAAAAAATTTAATGAAAATCAATCTGTGAAATTATTAATTCCTGTGATATAATCCACCCATGAAAGTATTAGTTGTGGGTGGGGCAGGATATATAGGCGGGGCAGTGACAGATGTGCTTATAAGGGAAAATGTTCCTTTTACTGTATATGATCGCCTTTTATACGAGCATCAATATTTAAAGCCAGTGGACTTTATATTTGGCGATATTCGTGACGTTGAAAAGCTTAAAAAAATATTACCAAAATATACTCATGTTATATGGTTGGCTGCTATTGTTGGTGACCCAGCATGTAAAATAAAACCTGATTTAACTACATCCACTAACCAAGAAGCAGTAAAATGGCTAAGTGAAAGTTTTAATGGAAGAATTATATTTCTATCCACTTGTTCAGTGTATGGACAAAACAATAATTTAATATATGAAAACTCAAAGCCAAATCCATTATCGCTTTACGCGGAGACAAAATTAAAAGCAGAAACATATTTAGCAAATAAGAATTGTTTAATTTTTAGACTAGGAACAGTGTTTGGTGTTTCAGATGCTTTTTCTCGCATAAGAATGGATTTAGCAGCGAATTATATGACAGCAAATGCTATAAAAAGAGGAGCTTTGTCTGTATTTGGAGGCAGTCAATGGAGGCCATTTATTCATGTTAAAGACGTAGGTGAAGCTATAGTAAGGAATCTAGATAGGGATATTGTTGGTATTTACAATTTAGCTTCATTTAATACTCAAATAAAGGATATGGGAGAAACGATTAGTAAGATAACTGGGTGTAAAATAGAACAAGTTGAACAAAAATTTCAGGATGCCAGGGATTATCACGTAAGTACTGATAAAGCATTGAAGGACAGTGTTTTTGATCCAAATACAACAAAGAAACTTGAGTACGGAGTAAAAGAAATTTCAGATATTATTACCAGTGGAAGAATTAAATATACAGAAAATGATGTATATTTTAATGAAAGACACATTACAAGTCTAATAGAAAAAAATGAACTCAAATAATAAGCCAAAAATAATAGAGGGAGGCATAGCAGTTGATGACAGGGGTCAACTATCATTTTCAAACGATTTTACGTTTGAAAAAATAAAACGTTTTTATTTAGTAGAAAATTTTTCAACTGATACCATAAGGGCATTTCATGGTCATTTAAAAGAGGAAAAATATGTTCTTGTTGTTAACGGTTCAGCTATTGTGACAGCAGTCCTTATGGATGATACTAAAAACCCGAGCAAGGATAATGAAGTTTTCCGTTATGTGCTTTCTCCCAGAAAGTCCTCGATTCTTCATATTCCAGCAGGTTATGCAAATGGATTCAAAGCGCTCGAGCCGAACACAAAAGTTATATTTTTTTCTACATCAACACTGGACGAATCCAAAGGAGATGATTATAGATTCCCAGCAGATTATTGGGGGAAAAATGTTTGGGAAATAGAAAATAGATAATAAATTTAAATTATGAAAAAGAAAGTTTTAATTTTAGGAGCTAGTGGGATGCTGGGTAGTGCAGTATATGGAGTACTGAAGGATAAATATGATCTCATCCTTTCTTTTCGTGATAAATCTAAAAAAGACTTATTAGAAAAAGAGTATGGGGGAGTGGATAAACACAGACACGTAGGATTTGATGTTTTTTTAGTTTATAAAGATCATTTAGATAAAAAGGGGTATCGTGGGGAATACATAAATAAATTTCTAGAGGAAGTAGGGGATGTAGATTATGTAATAAATGCTATAGGCATAACCATTCCTTTTTCTTTAGAAAATCAAACTATAACATTGTTTGCAAATGGTGCCTTACCTCATATCCTTGCAGAAATTTTTGGAGAAAAATTAATTCATATAACTACTGATTGTGTTTATAGTGGAAAAGATGACTTTCCTTATCATGAAAATTCACCAAAAACCCCTGTTGATATTTATGGTTTATCAAAGAGCATTGGGGAGCCGATAAATTCTCTAACGATTAGGACTTCTATAATAGGCAAGGAACTTGAAGGACATACAGGATTTTTAGATTGGTTTTTGCAACAAGAAGGGAAAGAGGTAAATGGCTTTGCGGAACATTATTGGAATGGGGTTACAACAAAACAATTTGGTAAGATTTGTGACGAAATTATGTCTAATCCTGAAAGGTATCCTAAAAAAGGACTTTATCATGTATTTTCAACGACTGTTTCAAAACACGAAATGTGTAAGAAGTTCAAAGAAAAATTTAAAGTTAACTGTGTTATAAAAGAAGATCGTGTAAATAAATTAAATAGAACACTTACAACAAAATCTAATTTTTGCTCATTATTAAATGTTCCTTCGTTTGGAGAAATGATTGATGATCTATGAAAAATTTTAAACTAGTCACATTTCTTGGCATAAGGCCAGATTATATACGAATGGCAAAACTCATAAAGCTATTAGATGCTGGGGCTAAGAAAAATAATTATGAGCATATTTTAGTACACTCAGGTCAACATTATGATCCAGAGCTTTTTGGAAATTTTTTGAAGGAATTTAAAATTCGTAAGCCTGATATTGATCTTGGGATTGGATTAAGCCTAAAGAAAAATGGGAAAAATAATCACGCGACTCAACTATCACTTTTGTCTGAAAGAACTTTTGAAATGATAAATAAGGTAAAACCTGATGCTATCTTATACCTAGGGGATACAAATACTGTGCTCTCTTCAGTAGTTGTAGCTCGTACAGGAGTGCCGATTGTGCACATTGAGGCAGGGGGGAGGAGCTTTGATTGGAGAATGCCAGAAGAGAAAAATAGAGTTATCGTTGACCATCTTTCTGACGCGCTTTATTCATATCTTCCTAGATATAGAGGCCTATTACTAGAGGAAGGGATAGAAGATTTTAGAGTTCAGGTGATAGGCAATATTATCGTTGACCCAGTAAAAGATTATAAAAAAGAAATTGAGATGAGTAAAATTTTAGAGAAAAATGGATTAAAAAAGAAGAACTTTATTTTAGTTACTCTGCATAGAGAAGAAAATATTTCGGATAAGATTATTTTAAAAAGAAAGTTAGAAGATATTGCAAAATTTGCCAACGAAAAAAACATGCCCGTCGTCTTTCCGCTTATGCCAAGAACGGAGAATTCTATAAAAAAATTTAGGCTTGAAAAAATAATAAACAAAAAACCATTTATAATCCTAAAGCCACTTGGTTTCTTTGATTTTATGAAATGCGAGGAGGAGGCAAGGCTAATAGTCTCAGACAGTGGGACTGTTCAAGAAGAGGCTTTAATTCTAGGCACTCCCTGTGTGATAGCAAGACGTTCTACAGAGCGCCCAGAGACTATCTGGAATAAGTCTACGGTCCTTGAAGGGTTTGAAGGGGAAGGTACTTTATATAAAAAAATGAAAATAGCTTGGAATTTAAAGACTGGCTGGGATCGCAATATCTTAAACCCTGATGGTAAAAGTCCAAGTGAAAAAGTGTACAAAGACCTTATTCAGAAAATTAAAACAGGCTATTTTAAAAAGAATCGCAGTTTTGAGCAGATAAAAAACAAAAAGTCTGTAAGAAATGCTTACGGGTTGTAATTGTTTTTTATTTTTTATTTTCTAAATCAAAAACTTTTCTAAAAAGAATAGCATTTTTATTTGCATCGTGATTTTTTGAGAATGTTCGTTGTGCGTTCTCGACGATAGTGTCAGAAAATTTTTTATCAAGAATTATTTTTTTAATTCCATCAACAAGTTTCCCAATATTGTCTTCTTCTATAACAGCTGCAAAATTATTTTCTTTAGCATATCTTGCAAGGTATGAACTTGCAGGAGCGTGTACAAGCATTGGTTTGCCAACTATCAAATAGTCTGCAAGTTTCCCAGGAGTAGCAGTATTTACAATGTTCATGCTTTCTCCTTTAAATGTAAGAGGAAGAAAAAGAATATCCGCACTTCGCTGAATTTTTGGCATATCCTGAGGTGGGGCCATATCTATTGATACTTTTTCACTCTCCTTTATTCCTATCTTTTCAAGATAATCTTTTGGATTTGGACAATATATTTTTATTTTTATATCAACGTCTTTTATGGAATTAACTGCTTTTATTAAATTTAAAAGTGGTTGTATTTGTGGCCAATATATCCTACCTGTGAACATAATAATATATGGAAGTTTTGGGTCATGTGAGTTTGTGACTTTTTTATAAGGCTCGCCGAATGTAGAGTTATGAATCGTGGTCATCTTATTCGAAATAACTTTCCCGTATTTTTTTTCATAAAATTCCTTTGTTCCCTCGTTCGTTACTATGATATTATTTGCAGCCTTGAACATGTGTGGCTCAAAAATCTTGGCGAGCGGATTTCCAGGGAAGGGAAGATAATTCCATCGATAAAGATCAAAGAGAAATATTGAATAAGGTTTCTTTGTAATCTTGTGTAGTAAGTAGCCTCCGATCATTGCTGGGCCATAATCTGATATTGTTATAAGCGAAGTTATTTTTTTTGCTTTAATTGCTTTTTGTCCACTATGAACTATAGAAAGTACTTGTCCAACAATGAGACTAATACTGATAAGTTGTTTTACAAATTTGTTGCGCTTTACTAGGTACTTCAGTTTCGTGATTACCTTTCTGCCGAATGATGGGGAGTATATACGTACAGGTTTTTCTCCTGTTTTCTTTGTTTCGCCTTTCTTGTCATAGAAAATATACTCACCTAGCAGCCATGTGCCGAGTTCTGCTGAGGTATTATCAATATTGTAAAAACTTGTTAGAATACAATAGGAGCTTGGGTCAGTGTCTCGAAACAAGTTATACAGGTTTTGTGGCCCTCCAATGGATGGTGGTGCATAGGAGGATACAATCATCATTTTATTTACTTTTTCATTATGCATAAAAAAACAAAGATAGTTTTCGTAATTAATAATTTTTCAGTGGGAGGGGTTGAGAAACTCCTTTTTGATATTATTTATTATCTCGACAAAGAAAAGTTTGATATAAGGATTGTCACAGTATTCGGCAGTGGACCACTTGAGGCCTCATTCAGGGATCTCGGAATACCTATCTATTTTGTAGGAATCTCTGAATCTTTCAGAAAGAAACTTCCAAGGGATTTTATCTGGACTATACCAACCTTCTTTATAATTTTAAGGGTAGCCTTTTTATTCATTAAAAGCAAGCCAGATGTTGTGGTGTCATCTCTGTTTCAGGCAGATGTAATGGGTATAATTGCTGCAAAGTTAGTTCGGATAAAGAAGAGAATTATCATTCAGCATGATGTTGTAAGGTTCCAAGAATTTGTATATATGGTGAAAAGAGATTTCTCGATTGAGTTTGCTACCAATATAGTGGCTGTGTCAGAAACAGTGAAAAAATTTCTTGTAGAATATTTTAAAGCTGACAGCAATAAGGTTCTAACTATTTTGAATGGAGTGGATTTTAATAAATTTAAAAGTGCAGGGAGAGTATTGCCAGAAGTAGGGGCTCCTGTAATAGGTGTTATAGGAAGATTAGAAGAAATAAAAGGACAAATATATCTTCTTGAGGCTCTTAAAATTTTAAAAAAGAAAAATGGGCTTAATCCACACGTATTAATCGGCGGAGAGGGAGAAAAGCGTGCTGTTTTAGAAAAATATGTTTTTGAAAACGGGCTTTTGGGTGTGGAGTTTTTAGGTGCCATTGAAGATGTACCAGGTTTTCTATCAAAAATAGATATTTTAGTTGTTCCATCTGAGAGCGAAGGGTTTGGGCTTGTAGTTCTAGAGGGCATGGTGTCAGGAAAAGTTGTGATAGCTTCAGATATTGAAGTAATGCACGAGCTTATAAAAGATGGCCATAATGGCTTGTTATTTAAATCAAAAAATCCTGAATCACTTGCAGGAGTTTTGACTCAAGTTCTTAACAATAAGGAAATGTGTGTAAGGTTACAAGAGGGTGCCTTGTCGCACATCAAACAAAACGAAAAGATATTTAATATTAGCGAGGTTGCTAAAACATATCAGCAATTATTTTTAGCTAAGTAATTTTAATACGTTAACGCTTAATTCCAAAATAAGCATCGAGACTTTCATTTTTTACTTTTCGTCCACCTTTTATTTTATTAATTTCTTCATTTTCAATTGAAGTAATTTGATAGTTGCAGTTAACTATATTATTAAAAAAGGTTGTGTCATAGCGTTTTCCATAAACATCAAAAATAACATTTAATACGCCTCCAAGATAAATTGCTTTTTTCCCAATATTTTTTATATGGCACCCTAGACCCATAGAATAAGAACCACAACTCAGTAGGGCAATATCAAAGTCAATTTTTTCTACATCCTTCTTAATTCTAGCTATTTCCTCGTTCCAGTTGTTCGTATTCACTCCCAATGTTTCTTTAGTATCATTTTTAGTGCTATAAGTGATTTTTGTATTGTAGGTTATTAGTTTAAAATTAGGAAAGTTGTAATTTTTTATTAAATTATCTTTTCTTTTATACTGGTACTCAAGACTTTTTGAAAAAGGGCTAATTATTAATATTTTTTTATTTTCCCCCCATATTTTAAATGATTCAAGAAAAGGCAAAACAGATTCAATGAATGAATAATCAATTATAGTTTTATTTTCTAAAATGTAGTTTAAAAAATTTAAATCATTTTCATTAAAATTATTATTTTCGAATTTTTTGATTAAAGTACTTCCCGCGTAAAAAAAGTAATTAGCATTTTTATAGCAATATAAAATTTCTTCTAGGTATTTTATAAAATTTGAACGATTGTTTTGAAAATCGAAATACCCATTAAACCGCTTAACTTTTTTTATCGCATAAGAATATTTTCTTTTGAGAGTATTTTTTAAAAAAAACTTATCGTATATTCTCAAAAAAGGGGTAGGTATAAAATCATAAATAGAGATTTTGTTATATAAATTTTTATTATTAAAATATTCTTGGACTATATCAAAATCAGAGCCTCCAATTCTTCCAAAGAAAAATGGCTCATTTTGTGAAATAATTTTAGTAAATAAATTAATAATATCCTTAGATTGGTAATTTATTATTATTTTTGTTTTTTGAAATGGATTATTCATTTGTTTTTGGTTTTTATAAAGTTTAGTTCTATCAAAACATTTTTTAATTTTCTCTTCATTGGCATTGTCAGGCATGACCATCCTTTTATATTAGACAAATCATGTGCTACAGCATATATACTGAAAAAGAAAGAATCTTTGTATAGTTTTTTACTGTACATATTCCACGCCTTTCCAGAAAGTAATCTTGATTTAATATAAGCATTTTCTTTTTCTCTGTTTAAAAAATAATCTAAAACGTTATTTTGTCCAACAAATGTAGATTCAGTGTTAAACGCAGTAGACATGGAGTGTTTTCTAACGTAGGTTAATGGTTTATCTATTCCTTTCCCTGCATACTTTTTAAGTATGTTTGACCATAAAATTACATCTTCTCCTATTTTTATTGTTTCATTAAACATTAAATCATCTTTCAAAATTTCTTTTTTTACCATTACTGTTGGGGTGGCAATTAAGCATTGAAAAATAACCTCAGGATAATATGCATTCCTACTAGCTAGATTGTTAATTTCTAAAAAGTTTTTGTTTTCGTCCATATATTGATAGGAAGTATAACTTAAAGATATTTCTGGATTATTTTCCATAAATTGTATTTGGTCTTCAAGTTTTTTTGGTAAAAAGATATCATCTGAATCCAGAAATGCGATATACTTGCCTTTGGCATTTTTTATCCCTATATTTCTAGCTGATGATGGACCTTTGTTTTCTTGAATTATTAGAGTAATTTTACTATTATTCAATATTTCACTTGGAATTTTATTTTTATCATTTGATCCATCGTCAACTAGTATAATTTCCCAGTTAGAATATGTTTGATTGATTACACTATTGATTGATTCAGTTACCCAGTCTTTTCTATTATGGAAAGGGATAATGATACTAACTAATGGCTTTTTATGCATAAAATTTTTTTAATTAATATGTTTGCTCTAATTTTAAATTTAATCCAGCCGAGAATCACAACAAGCCTGTTTTTATACTCACTGAAGTGTTTTAATGGACAATAAAAAAAAGATAATAAAAAATATTTAGCTTTTAATAGCGGAACATTTTCCCCCATAACAACGGCTGCTATATAATAAGCACTACTAAATGACTCCTTTTTTATGGCTAGGAGTTCCTTATTATTGATTCTGCTAAAAATTTTTTTAACTAAGGCTACATGTTCATTTGACATTTTTACTCCAGTTTGACTGATTGAGGCTGAGTTTTTATGGACTCTAAAAGTGGCTAGAAATTTTGGAATTCGAGCAAAAGAACCGAGGAGCCCAGCTCTTAACCAAAAGTCAAAATCGCCGACATATTTAAATTTAGGGTCTCTGCCGTTTATTTTTTCTAGTAATGTTTTACGAAATAAAGCACCAGGACCAGGCATACAGTGATGCCATCTAATCATATTAATGTATGAATATTCATAAGTATTGATACGTTCAATTTCTTTACCTTCACCATCTATCATTATCCAATCGGGGTAGACAACTAGAATATGTGGATTTTTTACCATAAAATTTACCATAGTTGAAATTGCGTTAGGTAGTAGTGGGTCGTCAGAATTAACTACTCCAATAATTTCTCCATTTGCTAAATCAAAGCCTCTATTTACAGTTCTTGTTTCTCCGATATTCTCATGACTAATTATTTTAATTTTATCTTTGTATTTTTTTATTACTTCAAGTGTCTTATCAGTTGATCCATCATTAATAACAATATATTCAAAATTCGGGTAGTCCTGGCTTAGAATGCTTACAATGGTTTCTTCTATTAAATCGTATCTGTTGTACGCAGGGGTAATTATTGTAACTAAGGGAAATTTAATGGTTTTTGTTTCTTTGTTCATGTTTTTATTCATAATTTTTTAATATAATTTGTATTTTGAATTATGTAGCTATCCTAAAAAGAAAGCTATTTTTCTTTTATTTCAAATCCTAGTAATTTTTTTACTTTGTTTAATATTCCAAGTTTTCTTAAAACATAAGAACCAAATTTTAAAGTATATTTTACGACAAGCTCTTTTGGCTTTATTTTGCTTAACGTTTCTTTTAGTTTTAATTCTTCTTTTCCGAGTATTTTTTTTAGGATTTTTTTGCGATATATGAATTCAATTTTGAAACGTAAATCAGAAAATACTTTAGTCACTTTCTGCCCATTTTTTTTCTTGTTTTGGTTTATTTCTAGCATTACTTTCTCTATAAGATGGTTCCATTTTTTTATGGAATCATTGATTGTTATATGTTGAGACAACATTGTTTCCCTTGGAGAATATTTATTTTTTGTTATGTTTTCTATTGCGTACTCAAAATCATCACCTATGATTCCAACCTTTCTTTTTTCTTCGTTTACAAGATCCTTAAATATCCCAACGTTTTTCATTATTATGGGAATATCACAAAGACATGCTTCAATAGCTGCGAGGCATTGAGTCTCGACAGGGGAGCCAAGAATAAAGAAATCAGCGCAGTTTAGTAGTTCAGATAATAATCCTTGTTCGATTCGTTTATACACTCTGACGTTTTTATTGCTATAGTCTTCATTCTTTTTTGTGACGAGAATCCACTGGATTTCACTATACTCCTCAATGCATTTTTTTATTTTTGACCAACCTTTTACTTCTGAAAAATCACCTACAAATATACCTGTTGTTTTTTCTTTGAACCCATGTTTTTTTCTTAAGCTTGATTTATTTTTTGGACAAAAAAGTTCTGGATTAACTCCTACTGGAATAACTTCGCAAGGATATTCTCTGTATGAGGCTGCTGTCTGATATGAATTTGTAACAATTTTACTCGCTAATTTTAAATTTAGTTCCTGTTGGGGTGATTGTCGGCCCATAGAACGTAAATCATCTTGCAAAAATGCGATGGTGTAAATGTCCTTGCAAATATAATCTATAAAGGTGGCATTCTGAATAACGATACTTGTATTGGGATGTTTGTCTAAAATATAATTTTCTGCCTTTTGTGAAAAATGTATTTTGCCTAGTTTCCTTTGATCGACTCCATACGAACATGGTGTGCCTTCAAGTAGGTAATCCCATAAGACCTTTTCTCCCATTGTCCCTGTGACAAGATCATTGCATAATGCTATCTCAGTTTTTTCTATGAACCTTTGTTTGTTTTCTTTTTCGTTCATTTCTCCGCACTGAAAGTGATATACGATAGAGTTAAACGCAGTTTGGTGTTTTACGCCTATGGTTTCCAATTTTTGCATTAAAACAGTATCTCCAGAAACAAGGTCATCTCCTAGTTTGCCGATTTTGGGATTAAAAATACTTTCTGAACCTTTTAACATATTTCCTTCAGGATACCCACCGATTTGTTCAAATTTATCTTTTCGTATAAAGAGTGGCATGTATAAGCCACCATTTATAACTTTATTTTCTGATATAATTTGCACGTATTCTAGGAAGTTGAATTCCTCATAGATAGAAATTTTACGTCCAAAATCTTTTTCAATTCCATTTTTACCAACCTTGAGTTTCCCGGATTCTACTAACCTTGACGCTACACAATTTGAACCGTCGTACGAATTTATTAAGTTTTCTAACCAGCCCGGAGTGAATGCCATATCAGAATTTATGAACACAATAAAGTCACCTTTGGCAACTTTTGCTGCATAATTCCATGCTCTATATACATTATTTATGTACCACTCTTTTTTGTTTTCTTCGCTGTTGTTAAATATGTAGTGGGGAATATGATTATTCTTTAAGTAATTTAAAACATCTTCGTTTGCATCGTTTGCTATAAAATAAAACTCTTTATCTGTCAGGTCTGTGTATTTTAAAACCTGGTCATAAACAAATTTTAGCCAATCAACACTTTTGTAAACAAGGCATGCTATGGAATATTTCGGTCTAAAAACTTTATCTGAAAATTTATCAACATTTGCTAGAGATTCTGAGAAGGAGAGTGGTATGGGTCTTTCTTCGTTTTCTTCCCAAAGATCTTTCGGGAAGAAAGACCTTGGAATTTTTTCAAGTTCAAGTTTTTCCTCGCTGATAAGTCTGTCCAACATGTCATATCCTCTTTGTCCATGGTTACGATATGTTAAATATTTACATGAAATATTTAACATATCGGCAAAACCATAATGAAGAACAAAAATCTTTTCAGTCTTTAAAATATTTTTTATGGCTGATGGAAAAAGATCTTGATGAAGGCCAGGAGAGGTTGTGTCAAACGATAGTCCCGGCACAACTTTCCATAATCTATTGAACCAACCTATGTTATAGAGGCTGTCGATTCTGCGCCAGGTTTTACTCCTCCATATATTTAATTCTTTTATTGAAGCTCCGTCAAAATTACCATCAGTACATTCTTTACAAACATTTTGCAATTCTTTATTCGCATGTTCGGAAAGTACCTCATCTGCATCTAGCCACAATATATAATCTGGAGATAAAGTTAACGCTTTTTCGAGCATAAGTTGACGATGGGCGAGCTCATTTTTGAAATCATTTTTTCCACTTCGTATTACAAACGGAGTTCGAGTCAAAGAATATTCATAACTTCCATCAGTACTTCCGTCATCATAAATAATTATTGCGTCTACGAGTGGTTTTGTTTTCTCAAAGAATCTTTTTAGATTTCCCTTTTCTATCTCGTTATAGATTTGGCATATGCAAACAATTTTGAAGTTCTCTTTTTGTTTTCTTTGTTTAATTAAGTAAACGGCAATTTCTTTGTATCGTTTTTGTTCTATTACTTCTCCTCCAAGTGTTTTTATTGTATCTATAAAAAGTTCATGTGACCAGTTACCGACATGAGATTCAAAAGGATTTCCCCAATCCAGAGCTCCTGTTCCTGGAGGTGGGTTTGTCTCTGCATCTAAAGGCAATGAAACAATAACATATCTTGAGTTCTCAAGTAATGAATTTAGCACACTTGCTGCTTCAATATTTTTCATGTGCTCTAAAATATCCCCACATATTGTTATGTCGTAAAGACTTTTTGGTGTAAAATTTCTAACATCCTCATTGTAAATTTTTTCATAAAGGTTACTTAATTTGTATTTTTTTATATACGGTTTGTGGATTTCCACCGCATGCCAGATTTGTCCTTTTTCCTTAAAAAGTTTACTATAGGTTCCCCATCCAGGACCAATATCAAGAATTAGTTTCTTGTTGGGTATTTTTGATATCCACTCCTTTATTACATCTTTTCCTTTATTAGAACTTCCTGGCATATTTTATATGATTATTTTTTAATTAATTAATTTATGCCCAAGGTACATGCTTAGTGCGTTTTCTGCAAATTGTAAGCCCAGGATGTATAGGAATTGTCATCATTTCATATTTTTCAGTGTGCTTTGATAATTCCTCAATGGCTTTATGCCCATCTCCGCAATATCCAGGGTTTGTAAATTCTTTATTTTTCGGGTATCCATCATGCAATAAAATAATTCCTTGGTCAGATATAAATTGGAAAAAATTTTCAAAATCTCTTTTTACTGATTCTTTTGAATGATTCGCGTCTATGAACAGCATATCTATAACGATAGGATTCTTTTTTAATTGCTCAAAGTATTCATCGGTACTAGAACATATGAATTGTGCTTTCTTTGACTTTTCCATATAGCTACCCCATTTTTCTAAAATGTCCACTCCTATCAATTTTTCAGAGTAGGGGATTATGCGATTAAATAGTTCACATTTGTATAGTCCCAACTCAACGTATGTTTTTGGTTTTAATATAGATGCAAGATGTACAATAAAATCCTCATGCCAGTTTTCTAGAATTTCTGTTTTTAATTCTATTTGATTTTTATTTTTTGAAAACATTTATTTTAAAATATTATGTTTTTTTAATTCTATTTTGAACTTTGAAAATATTGCAAGGGTATAATATGAAATATACCATAAATATGATAAATTTGGTGGTTTATTTTTATTAGCTAATATTAGTCTGAAATGACTTTTAATCTCTGTTTTTATTTCAAATGATTCAATTGGCTCATAAATAATAAATGTATTAGGATTTCCTGTTAGTAATTCTTTATTTGAAATAAATGAACTTTGAATTATGTTTGGTTTATATTGAGCTATAAATTTTTTTGCACGAGCTCTGTTTAAAAACCCAATATGCCCATAAATAGAATCCTTGCTTTCTGGTTCATTTGGAGTTGTTAAAAACAGTTTCCCTCCAGGTTCAAGTAGATAAAAACATTTTTTAATGAATAGGTTGTGTAAAAGAGGGGGGAGGTGTTCAAATATTTCCAGTGCAAAAATATATTTGTATTTTTCTTTTGTTTTGTATTTTAGAAAATTATTACAAATGTAATTTATATTTTTTATTCTATTATATTTATTTGCAAAATTTATGGCGTCAGTATCAAAATCTATCCCAGTAATCTTACTTTTAGGGAATAGTGTGGCAATATTTATTGTAGAATGACCAATGCCACATCCAACATCTAAAATATTTGAGTTGTCAAAATTTTCAACTTTATTTAAAAAACTTTCATACATATACCAATGCTCTGTAGCCCATCTTGCTAAGCCACGAAAGTCTTCTTTTTCTGTTTTTGGTATACCAGGACCAATCCAACCAGCACGTACATCTCTTTTTGTAAAACAAACCCTTTTCAGATCACTTAATTTTTCTAAATCATTTAATGATTTACTCTGTGATTTGTCGGTTATTTTTATATATTTCATGAGGCCTTAATTCAAAGATACCCATTTATGTGGATGGGTGATAACACCGTCAAATTTATCACTTAACACCTTTGAATCTTTTGAAATTGGATCAACTGAAAAAGAAATAGCATTTGGAATCCAGTCTAATACTTCTTTACCATTTGCACTTATCCCTATGGTGTAAGTACCTGGGGGCAAGTAATTTTCACTAAATTTGATTGCGAATTTCTTGGTACCTGGAATATTGGTCGTAATTAAGTCACAGCTATCAGAAATTGAATTAAACATTGTTACCCCAACAGATGATTTAATATCAAATGCTAGAGAAAAATCTTTACAGAGCTTGTCATTGTGCCCATTAATAATAATGTTAAATGGTTCATATAGTTTTACATGACCGCTAATTTTATCTTCTGAGTTTTTTATTTCAATTTTATCAAATTTGAAGACGCTATCTTCCTTGGAATCTTTTCTTAAATCATTTTTTAATAAATCACTGAAACCATTGATATCAAATGATCTACCACTTAGATAAGCGTCTAATACTTTTTCCGTTTCACCGCTGGTGATTATTTTACCCTTTTCTAATAGAAATGATCTTTTACATAATTTCTTAACTGCTGAAAGATTATGGCTAACAAATAAGATGGTTCTTCCTTGGTTTTTTGCGATATCTTCCATTTTACCTAAACATTTTCTTTGAAAATCAATGTCTCCAACCGCTAGTACTTCATCAATGATTAAAATATCAGTTTGCATTTGAGATGCTACAGAAAATGCTAAACGGACATACATACCACTAGAATAATATTTAACAGGTGTGTCTAGGAATTTTTCAATACCAGCGAATTTTACAATTTCGTCAAATTTTTCTACAATATCTCTTTTCTTCATACCGATGATTGCCCCATTAAGGAAAATATTTTCTCTTCCAGTAAGTTCAGGGTGAAACCCTGTTCCAACTTCAAGCAAACTTCCGACAGTACCGTTTATTTTTATTTCCCCAGTTGTCGGAGGGGTTATTTGAGAAATTATTTTTAATAAAGTTGATTTTCCTGAACCATTTTTACCTATGATTCCTACAACTTCACCCTTCGTTACTTCAAAGTTAATATTTTTTAATGCCCAAAATTCTTCACGTTTTTCTATACCTGTAGCTTGTTTTATTTTCTTTCTTAAGAAGACAAATGGGTTTCTGAATATTTTTGTCAATTCTTCTCGCAACGTAACATACCCACCTTTTTCATGGTTAATTTTGTATTTTTTACTTATATTTTTTATTTCTATAATTGGTTTCATTTTATATGATGTCTGCGAAATATCGCTCAGTCTTTTTAAATGTATAAATTCCGATTAATATTAAAATAAATGTCGCAAGGAAGGACAATCCAACAAGATTCCAATTTAGGACAGTTGTTCCGAGCAATGATGCCCTTGCGCTTTGTATTATTCCCATCAGTGGGTTAAAGGCCAATATCCAAGAATATTTTCCAGCAATCGAAGCGGGGTATATAACTGGAGTGACGAACATCAGGAGTTGAATAAAGAATGGTAAAACGTAACGAACATCCCTGTATTTAACATTGATCGATGCCAAGAAAAGTCCAAGCCCTACTGATATCATAAATGTCATAAGTAAAAATAGGGGAATTAAAATAAAGCCAAACAAGTGAGGAGTGTAGTGATAATAGATCATCATCCCTACCAATATGATAGATGCTATTACAAAGTCTAAGATTTTTGTTACGACAGACGAAATAGGCAACATTAATCGTGGGAAATATACTTTTGTAATAATGGCTTGATTTGTTATTAAGATATTACTTATGTCAGATAAAGTGCTTGAGAAAAATTGCCAGAAAAGAAGTCCAGTGTAGACAAATATTGGATAAGGTACTCCATCAGAAGGAACTTTCAATAATCCTCCAAAAAAAAGTGAGAAAACAACCATTGTTATAAATGGTTGGAATATTGCCCAGAGTGCGCCTATTGCAGTTTGCTTGTATCGTACCTTAAAATCTCGCCAAGCAAAAAAATAAAGAAGTTCTCGGTATTCCCAAATTTCCTTCAAATCTGCAAAACTGAATATTTTTTTTGGTTTGATTATTGTTACGTGTTGGCTGCTCATATATCTATTTTAACATTTTTATGTGGTTTAATGTGTAAAAATTATTTGCATTGTTCTCAGTATGATACCTAGGTCAATAAAAATATTTTTATTCTTGATGTAATACAAATCGTATTCAAATTTTTCTTTTGTATCTTCTATCGTAGCTGTGTGTCTGTATTTTATTTGTGCCCAGCCGGTAAATCCCGGGCGGATGATTTGGCGGATTTCATAATGGGGGATGGATTGTTTGAAAGGATCAGAGAATTCACGACACTCTGGCCTTGGTCCTACCAAAGTCATATCTCCCTTTAATATATTTATCATTTGTGGTATTTCGTCTATGTGCAGTTTTCTTATTACCTTGCCGACTGGAGTTATCCTAGGGTCGTTCACGGGAGTGGAGTGTGCGATCGTGCTTTTCCCAGAATTTATAATCATGGATCTAAGTTTATAGATTTCAAATTCTTTTCCATTAAGTCCGACTCTTTTTTGTTTGTATATGATTGGCCCATGGTCATAAAAATATATAAAAATAGAACTGATCAGAACCAGCGGACTCGTCACGATGAGCAAGCTGATAGAAAAAACAACATCAAGTATTTTTTTAGTAACTTTATATAAAAAGTTTTCTTTTATATTAATATTTTCAATTATCCAAGTTTGGTCAATATAGCCCACTGGTATTTTATGCAAATATTCTTCATATGCCTGTGCAACATTAATTATTTCCGTGTTTTTTCTGTAAAGGTTCACGATACTTTCATTTGGTATTTTTTCTGAGATATTTTTAAATATAAATACCGCATTGTGTATGAATTCGTATTTTTTTATTGCTTCTTTGAAATTTTCTACGTGGTCAATTGTTTTTAATCCGAGTTGAGGGTGGTTTGATATCACATTGTCTATCTCACTTATATCTTTTGACGAACCTATCAAAATAACCGGCCTTGTTATAGTTTCAGAAAAAATAACATAAATGATTCTTCGAACTGAAAAAGAAATAATCCCAAATCCCAAAAGTTGAAATAGCAAATTTGTTTTTGGAGTAATTCCAAAAATTGAAACGAAGTAAAATAAAAATATGCCTATAATAAAACATACGGACAATGCCCAGGCAAACCTGTTCAAGTGGGGGATAGTAGGCTTTATCGTAAACAAATCATAAAGTCCGAAGAGGAAAAAGGACAAAACCCAAGTGAGATAAAGTATGGCAAAAGGCACCAGGTGTGTGGATATCGCGTGTTGATACGCTAATGGCCCAAACCTTAAAAAAAGGATAACCATAAAAGAAAGCCAGAAGGCCACGAAGTCTCCAAAAACGATAAGTCCAACTCTATTCATATATGTGTATAGTACTCAAATATTCATATTCCGTAAAGCCCATGACCCTCTATTTATTCTAGACAAAGCCATAAAAAGTGATAATATAACCATATTATGAATATTATGAAAAATAGAAAGGAAGATGTTATCTTCGTTGCAGTATTACTAGTTTTAGTGCTTATTTTCATTGTTTTTAGGGTAGTAAAGGGTAAAAAGGTAGAAGCACCAGCCGTGGCAGATGTAATGCCTATTACCACCATTTCAGGCGATCAAACGGCTCCCAGGGTGATTGTAAAGAAAAAGAAGACCGATACGATCTGGCCTGAGCTTTCTTATACTGAGACCTTTACAAAGTACCAAAATGGCAATTTGTTACAATTTAGTCAAAATTGCCAAGCTCGTCCTGTTTCTATGGCCCTTAAAAATGGCTCTGATTTGATGCTTGATAACCGAGAAAACAAGGAAGAAGTAATAACCTTTGGAAACACAAAATACACTTTACCAGCCTATGGTTATGAAGTTATCAATCTTTCAGTAAAGAATGTTCCAGTGACTTTCCAGGTTGACTGTTCTACGGCCCAAAACGTCGCAACGATAGTAATGGAATAAAAAGGGGATAAAAGCAACTTTATACAAAAAAAGTCCCCCTACCCTGAGGGTAGGGGGACTTTTTGATTAGTTCGAATTGAATATAAATTTAATGATTTTCTTATAGGAGTCTACAAGCATGCTTGCTCTTCTGTGGTGTATTTGTCGATTCATCATAGCTTGGGAATTATTTGCAAATCCAAACAGTCCCACTAGCAGTACCGTTATTACACTTAGCGCAATAATTTTTTTCATTTCACTTCTATTATATCAATAATATCATTAAACCCCAACTCTCAAATTCTTCTCTTTTTCATCCTTTGTTACTTAGTTTTCCCCTACACCTGGTGTAGGGGAAAACAGAGGTGGGTGTTATAATATATTTATATGGCATATAGAAAAGTACCATTTGCTCCCGGAGAATATTTTCATACATATAATAGGGGCAATAGCAAACAGGAGATTTTTATCGACGATCAAGATAAGGATCGGTTTATTAAGTTATTATATTTATGTAATTCAAATAAAGGAGTTAATTTTCGAGATGACATAGTAGATAAAAAAATCGACGCTTTTGATTTTGAAAGGGGAGAAACCCTTGTATCTGTTGGGGCCTGGGTTTTGATGCCTAACCATTTCCATATATACTTAACTTCTTCCCCTACACCAGGTGTAGGGGAAAATACTGAAAATATAACTAATATTACTATTTTTTTGCATAAGCTTAGCATGAGTTATTCGAAGTATTTTAACAAAAAATACAACAGGACGGGGTCATTATTTGAAGGACCATTTAAATCTACCCATATAAATAACGATAATCAGGCAAAATACCTGTTTTCATACATACATTTAAATCCAGTTAAGCTAATTGATCCAAATTGGAAGGAAAATGGGATTATAAACATGGATGCGACCCTAAAACATCTGGATTCTTACAAATGGAGCAGTTACCTTGACTATAAGGGAATTTTGCGAAAAGAAGGCAAAATATTAGAAATTGAAAAGTTCCCTGAATATTTTTCAAATATTGGTGATTTTGATTCTGAGGTCTTTTCTTGGCTAAGATTCATGGAATAAGAACTGTTTCCCCTACACCTGGTGTAGGGGAAAGTTATCCACAGGGGGTTCAAGGAGGATGTTTTCGAATTGTGTAATTTTGGGTATAATTTTGGAATGGAAAAAATAAAAAAATTGTGCGCTACCAGGACCTTCAAGATAATCAAGTGGGTCTTTTTTATTTTATTAATTGCGTATTTTGTATTAGTCATCTATAGAGTATTTTTTCTTTTTAACCAAGATAAAATAAATGCTCAAGTTGAAAAAATTCATAATACTAAATTAACGATGAATGACATAATGGGGAAAAATCTTCCACCTGATCCGGGGACCCTTGCAGATAAAACAGTACAAGGAGTAGATGCAAACAATAACGGAATTCGTGATGATGTAGAGTTAGCAATTTTTAATGCTTACCCTAATTCTGCAAAAACTCGTGCAGTTCTTTTACAGTATGCGCTAACATTACAAAAAGAAATTGCTGAGTCGTTTTTAAATACAGATATTGCTACTGCTGTTGCTGAAGAAGAGTCACGATCCTATGACTGTATAGGGAAAATTGTTTCTGATGGCTATAGTGGCATAAAAGAAATTGATAAATATAGAAGCTTTGTTGAAAATATTCAATTTAATACTAGCGAAAGAAAAAATATGAAATCAAAGTATGAACAGAATGTAAGAAGTTTTGAGTTGCAGTCAGGATGTGATGTTGATATTTCAAAATTATTAAATTAATTTTTTAAATCTTTTATGAAGAATAAAATTTTATTTATTCTTATTGTTGGTTTGTTGTTTTCTTTTTCCAATAAAGTTTTTGCAAGTGGAATGTGTTCCTCAAACGGTTACACTGTTTTAACTATTAATGGAATATTTACTGATGAAAATGGTGCAAAAAATAATTCATTAATTCTAAAGAAACTCATAAATAAAAATACTTATAATAACCAGCCACTTAACGTTGATTATCTTTATAACCCCTCTCATCTTGCTGGATTGAGCGATCTGATCGATGTTGCTGCGCAGAAACTATTTTATGAAACTTCCGATTATGATTTAACGAATATGTTAAATGATGCTAGTCAAAAAGTTAAAACTCAAAAGTTATTACTCGTTGCCCATTCACAGGGCAATTTTTATGCCAATGACATCTATGATGCCGTAGCATCACAACAAGGCGGAGTTCCAAAAGAATCAATCGGAGTGTACGGGATAGCTAGCCCAGCGAGCCATGTGGCTGGTGAAGGAAAATATATAACATCAAGCAATGATAGTGTAATAAATCTTGTTAGATTAAAGGGTCTTTTGAATGTCTTGAAACCAAATGTAAATATTCAAGTCGCTGATAGTGGCATGTTTGCTGGGCACGATTTTTCAAATATTTATTTACAATATCAAGGAGATAGAATTGTTTCAGATATTAAATCATCACTTGATAATCTAGAAAATAATGATGAACAAGATCCACAAGATAACTGTATTTCTCCAAAAAAAATAACATTTTTACATAAAGTAAAAGAAGTAGCGTTCGCCGTAGCTGATCCAACGGCGAATGTAATAAAAAGTGGAATAGTCGGCACTTATGATGTCGGAGTTTTTGTTGCCAAGGGCATATATCATGTTGCCATAATAACCGGAACGGAGTTGCACAACGTAACTGTTGTGATAGGAAATACCCTTGGTGGTTTGTTTGCCAACGCGCTCAGTGGATTTTCCGAAGATGAGAATAATAATGTAAATAATAATCCAATCGCCGAAGTATCAGCTGGAAGCGAAGTGTCCAACGTTGATACAAATCTTCCACCAAGAGAAGATCAAATTCCAGTTTTAGATATTACCGCGCAAGATGAAAATAATTCAAATTCTTCGGGGGGTGAAGAGCAGACGATTATTACAACTTCAGCTGATCAACTCAGAGCGACACACGGAGGACAAAATAGAGGAGGGGGAAACGGGGAAGGTGATAATGAAAGTGGAGGAACTTTACCTAATCCAGAAACTATTCCTCCTGTTCCTGATACGACTGCGCCAGTGATAACGATAAATGGATCGAACCAAACTGTTGTAACCTTAAATTCTGTTTACGTTGATGAAGGTGCAACAGCGGCTGACATTGTCGATGGTATTGTGAATGTGACAACTACTGGAATAGTAGATACTACTATGACTGGAAACTATGTAATCACTTACACAGCGACTGATGTGGCGGGGAATACTGCTACGGCGAGTCGCAATGTAAAAGTCGCTACCTATAAATATATCCCAGAAGATTCATTTGGTTTGAATAATGGCGATGGTCACGACTGGCAAGTCTGGTCTTTCAACGGATCAAATGTTTTCGATTGGTCAGATACCTATGTGAATAATTATTTACGCGAACAATTTAAAGTTCAAGCTTATCCCGGTTTTTGGTGCTCGCAATGTTTACAGCGTGGCATTTTTAAACATGATCCACAGCAAGGATTTGAATCGGCGGATCTTTCTATCTCTAGTTTAGAAGCTAATCCACAAAATACTGGAAGCAATATAATATATGACATAGCTATTCAGTGGGATGCGAGTGGATATACTTATACAACTTCGCATAATGGAATTGTTGACGGCACAGGACACACAGCTGTGCCAAGTATGAATAATGATTTGTGGGTAGGCTGGGACGGTTCGTTTAATAATTTTCAAACTTTTCCGTTAGGACACTGGCAGGGAGTTGTGTATGGGTCTCCGACCGGACGCGTGGGAGGAAGCGATATGGTGCTTCAGCCTTACCCTATTTATAAAGACCAATCAACTACAGCAATATCTTTTCTTTCATTGCCAAATAAAGATACGTATGCGGGAACAGGAATTAATACGACAAGAGGCAGAAAAAATATGACTGATTTTAATTTTCAAGTTATTTATACCGATAAAAATAATAATGCACCACAAAATGTAAAACTTCATATCACCAACACAACCACAACCACAAACACAAATCTTCCTGATGTTGATATGCAAAAAATTTCTTCAGGGATCAATCCACTAAGCGACGGAAGTTTTATAAATGGAGAAGCATACGTGACAAACAATACCGAATATGATCTAGGGGAATATGATTATTATTTTACTGCGGTAGATAACTTTGGAGATCAGTTGCGCATTCCTGAAAATGGAACTTTAAGATTCGGAACGGTTCCATCGACCTACACTTATATTCCTAAATATACTTTTGGGACAAACAATGGCGATGGGAATGATTGGCAGGCTTGGTCTTTTAATGGATCAAATGTTTACGATTGGTCAGACACTTATGTAAATAATTATTTGAAAGAGCAATTTAAAGTCCAAGCATACTCTGGTGGGTTTTGGTGCTCGCAATGTTTACAGAAAGCTGTTTTCAATCATGACCCACAAAAAGGATTTGAGACCAGTGATATAGTTTATAATAGCGGACTTGAAAACAATCCGCAAAATAATGGCAACGATATTACTTACGATGTTTCTATGCAGTGGGACTCACTTGGATACACTTATAATATTTCAAGTGGTGGAACAATTTACGCAACGGGGCATACTGACATTCCAAATATGAGCAATGATTTTTGGGTAGGCTGGGACGGTTCGTTTAATAATTTTCAAACTTTTCCGTCGGGCACTTGGCAAGGTGCTTCCCCATGGTTCCCATCTGGTCTCACAGGTGGAAGTAGTATGATGATACAGCCGTACCCAGTGTATGTATATTCTAGACCAGTACTAAGTGATCAAAAAGCAATTACAGCTTTTAGTTTTGATAATTTAAATCCAAGTGTTGCAGGGTCAGTAAATGAATCTACTCATACTATTTCTCTGTCTGTTCCTTTTGGAACAGAGATAACAAATTTAGTCCCGACCGTTACAGTTTCATCCGGCGCGACCGTTTCTCCGAATACTAATGTTGCAGAAGATTTTACTAATCCAGTTACCTATACTGTTACAGCGGAAAATAGTTCAACTCAGGCATACATTGTAACTGTAACAATAGCACCTAATCCAAATCCTCTTCCTGATACAACTCCACCTTCTGTTTTGAGTTACACTTTTAATGGGACGGCAGGTGACATAACAGCGAACCCAACAGTGTCTAATTCATTGCCAATAGTTATAAACGCAAGCGAGCAGGTAAATTGGATGTCTATTAAAATTGAAAATATTACAGATCACACTATTTATAAAATTTTTCAATCTGGCACTGGTTGTGTTGATGGAACTAATTCTTGTACAAAAAATTGGGACGGCCTACTTTCCGGAGGATCATCAGCCCCAAGTGGTACTTATAAAATTAAACTTCACATGAAAGATCCGTCGAACAATGAATTTTATGATTACCTTACTCCTTATGTAATTAATGTCGATACTTCGATTTAAATTTCCCCTACCCTCAGGGTAGGGGAAATAAAAATTAAATTTTTGGGCTTTGTGATAAAATGTAGATATGGAAAAGACTGAGAGATTTGAGGAAGAATATAAGAAACTCAACAAAGCGCAACGCGAGGCGGTGGATTCTATTGATGGCCCTGTGATGGTGGTTGCAGGACCGGGCACAGGGAAAACTCAAATCCTGGCACTGCGAATAGGGAATATTTTAAAAAATACAGATACGCTGCCAGACAGCATCTTGTGTTTAACTTTTACAAACTCTGCAGTTTCCGCAATGCGGGACAGATTGAGAAATTATATCGGGAGTACTGCAGGAAAAGTAAACATATCCACATTTCATAGTTTTGGGATGAAAATCTCTGAAGAATTTTATCAGGTTTTGGATTTGGATACTCCACCAAAGTTGATGGACGAAATTGATTCTATCTCGCTTTGTGATGAAGTGTTACACGGAAATGATTGGGAATATTTGAGGCCGAGGTCAGATGCGACGAGATATTTTAGAGAATTAAAATCTCTAATTTCAATATTAAAACGTGATAGGATTTTACCAAAAGATTTTTTGAGAGAGATAGAGAATGATATAAAAGATTTTCAAGAAGATGAGAACAGCATTTCCACGAGAGGAGAGAGTAAAGGGCAACTAAAAAAAGAAGTTTTTAAAAAAATAGAAAGTTTAGAGAGGAGTAAGGAGATTGTGAAATTTTATGAACTATATGAAAAAGCAAAAAAAGAAAAAAATGCTTTTGATTATGATGACGTCCTAGAAGCCATAGTAGAGATAGTTGAAAAATCAGATGACGCAAGAGAGCATATTCGGGTAAATTATCAGTACGTATTAATAGACGAACATCAAGATTCAAGCGGAGTTCAGAATGAATTTTTGAAAAAAGTTTGGGGCGACGTCGAAAAGCCAAATATTTTCGTTGTTGGAGACGATCGCCAGCTTATTTACGGGTTCTCTGGTGCGTCGATTGCTTATTTTGAAGAATTTAAAAATTCTTTCGGAAAAGCAAAATTAATTACATTGCTCGACAACTATCGTTCTACTCAAGTTATATTGGATTCATCTCATTTATTACTCGAAAGTAAAATGACTAAGGAAAAATTAATTAGCCACCACGATGAATCTCATCCAATGCGACTGATTGAAGCTGATTATCCTAGGGATGAAATCATAGCTTGTGCGCTTGATATAAAGGAAAAAATAAAAAGCGGAGTGGATATAAATGATTGTGCCATATTGGTTCCCAAAAATAGGCAAGCCAGAAGTGCTGCCCAAATATTACACGATATGGATTTGCCGGTTTCCTCATATAACACACTCAGACTTTTTGACCAAGAAGAAGTTCAATCACTTTTAAGAGTATTAAAAATCATAAATAATCCTTATGATAGTGTGTCCCTTTCAGAATCTTTTTTTGACAAGTTGTCTGGGGTGGATCCACTCAAAGCTCATAAATTTATTTGGGAGTCTGAGATGAAAAGTTTTTCAGTAATAAATTTAAGAGAAGAAAAAAAACCGCAAACTCTTTTTGATAAAAATCCTACCGAGATTTGGGTAGAAAAACTTTCTAGTTGGATAAAAGAATCGCAGGTATTAAATGTTTACTCCTTAGTTCAATTAATAGGAGAAGAATTTTTATTAAACAGCGCTTTAAATCATAAAGATTTAATTTCTCGAGTAGAAATCATGCGCACAGTTTTACATCTAATTCTTTCTCAAATAGAAAAAAATCCAAAATTAACATTAAAAGAATTTCTAATCTTTATAGACAGGCTAGAATCTTACGATGAAGATATTCCTCTCTCTGTCTTTGGAGCCGAGGAAGGAATAAAAATATTAACCCTACACTCTTCAAAAGGACTCGAATTTGATTATGTTTGGATAGCTCACATGGACGAAAGGTCTCTTGTGTCGGGTAAAAATAATGGATTTACTTTGCCAAAGAAGATTGAAGAAAAAGTTGAGAAAAAGGACGAAGAAGTAATAAAGCGCCAACTCTATGTGGCCATCACTCGGGCAAAACGTTTTTGCACCCTTTCGTATGCAATTCATTCCTATACTGGTGGGGACCAAGAGCTAGCCCATGTAGTTGCTGATTTACCGACAGGTCTTTTTGAAAAACAAAATTTTACCGAAACAGAAAAAATTATTTTAAAACACAATCCAAAATCTTACGTCGAGAAAAGTAAAAATAAAGAAGAAAAATTCAGTGTTAATGATTTACTTAAATTAGTAGATAGGGAATATGAAGAAAGAAATGTATCCGTGTCCCTACTTAATAATTTTTTTGAATGCCCTTGGAAATGGTATTTTAGAAATCTACTTCGATTGCCAGAACAAAAGAGTGAAAGTCTAGAATTTGGGAATGCGGTACATGCTTCTATAGATAAAATATTAAAATCTCAAAAAAAGCTTTCTGTTAAAGAAATAGAAAGTATCGTAGACGAAGAAGTATTAAAGAGGCGATATGGTGATGAGAAAAAACAGAAAGCAATGCAGAAAGAAGTTTTTGGCATAGTTTCAAATTGGGTAGACGCTCGATTAAAAGAAATTAGTTCAAATCGAGAAAATGAGAAAAGTATTTCTGTGAAAGATGACAGATTCCCACATTTAAATATTTACGGAAAGATTGACCTTATTGAGGAGTTGGATAAAGAAAACGTGAGAGTAACTGATTTTAAAACAGGAAGTGTGAGAAAAAAATCTGACATAGAGCGCATAGACGAAGAAGGTAGGATGAGCGGGTATATGCGACAACTTGCCATGTACTCATATTTACTTGGAGAAAGTAGAAAGCAGAAAATAAATGTAAGAGAATCAAGGCTTGAATTTTTGGAAGCGAAAAATAAAAAAGAAAATTTTTATGATGTATCAATAAATATAGAACAAATAAAGTCACTAATAAAAGACATCAGAGACTATGATGATTTAGTAAAGAAAGGAGATTGGATAAAAAGACCTTGTAATTATAATTCCTATGGGAAGAATACTCTATGTGAGTATTGTAAGATGGCGGAAATCTATAAAAATAAGTAATTGGAAAACACGTTAGTTTGTGATATATTTAGCTATTATAAGGTTTCCGCCAAAGGCGGATCAGCCTCTGGCTGAAATTATATGTCTGATACTGTAGTGCATAATATTAAAATATCTTATGATGAATCTGACGAAAGAGTCAGAAAGTTTGTTACATATCTTAAAAGCGCGAGCATGAAGGAAGCGATGAAATCTTATTATAATCAATCGCAAGCTAGCTCTGATAAGAAAATTAATATTAACGATGAGGATGGGAATGAATTTACGTTAGCTTGTAACGAAAATCATATTTGTACTTTAAGATTGAGGGGAATGTAAAATGGATAAAGAAATTAAAAAAGGAAAAGAGCATCCGCTTTCGATTGTCATAAATGAGGCAGTAAAGATCTTTTCTGACCTTGGTTTTGAAGTTGCCACTGGGCCAGAACTTGAAGACGAGTGGCATAATTTTGATGCATTAAATTTCCCTAAAGATCATCCAGCTCGCGACATGCAAGATACTTTCTTTATAAAAGATAAGCCTGGGTTTGTGCTTCGTACGCATACCTCGAATACACAGATTCACTTTATGGAGAAATTTACCAAAGAAGGTAAAATACCCCCACTTGCTATAGTTGTTCCAGGAAAATGTTTTCGTAATGAATCTACTGACTCTGGACATGAGATGCAATTTCATCAAATCGAATGTTTGATGGTTGGAGAAAATATTTCTGTTGCACACTTAAAGGGTGTTTTATTTGAATTTTTCAAAAGATTCTATGAAAATGAAAATATTGAGATTCGACTTCGACCAAGCTTTTTCCCTTTCGTTGAGCCAGGATTTGAAGTTGATCTTAAGAAAGGAGATAAGTGGTTTGAACTTTTGGGGGCAGGAATGGTACATCCAAAGGTATTAGAAAACTGTGGAATTGATTCAAAAAAATATCAAGGTTTTGCATTTGGGGTTGGGCTCGACCGGCTGATGATGATTAAATACAAAATTCCTGACATTCGTTTGGTTTATCAAGGTGATTTAAGACTCAATCAATTTTAAAATGAAAATTTCTTATAATTGGTTAAAAAATTATGTGAAAGATTTGCCGGAAGCCGAGAAGTTGGCGGAGGTTTTTACTTTTCATGTTTGTGAAATTGAGGAAGTTGATAAATTGCCAAATGGAGATTTTGTTTTTGATATAAAAGTTTTGCCAGACCGTGCTCATGATTTACTTTCACATTATGGAGTTGCTCGTGATATCGCTGGAATATTAGGACTATCATTCAATGAAGTGAAATACGAAGTTCCAAAAGGAGAACCAACAAAACTTGAAATAAAAATAGAAACTGACAAATGTCGCAGATATATGGGTAGAATTGTGCGAAATGTCACAGTTGGCCCATCACCAGAATGGATGAAAACTTATTTGGAAACCTTAGGCCAACGTTCGATAAACAATTTGGTGGACGCAACAAATATAGTGATGTTTGATTTAGGTAATCCAATTCATATTTTTGATTTAGATAAATTGTCAGGTGGAATAATAGTACGAAACGCAAAAGATGGGGAAGTGATGACCACACTTGATAATAAAGGAGTTAAATTAACCCCATCTGATATGGTTATTTCTGACGATAAAGATGTTCTAGCTATTGCTGGAGTAAAGGGTGGTAAAAAAGCAGAGGTTGATAACAATACTAAAAATATTGTGATTGAAGTTGCAAATTTTGATCCGACGAGTGTCAGGAAAACCGCTAAAGCTATAAATATTTATACCGATGCAGTAAAAAGATTTGAAAATGATTTTTCACCAGAGGTAGCAAGTAGTGCTATGGATGAAATGACCGCTCTTATTCTTGAAATATGTAAGGATGCAGTAATTCAAGAAGTCGTAGATCAATACCCCATAAAAGCTGAAAAGAAAACTCTAGCCTTTAATATTTCAAAAATTTCAAAAATACTAGGGCTTCCTATAAGTGGTGATGAGGTTGAGAATATCTTAAGGAATTTCAAAAGGGAATATAAAAAAAGCGGAGAAAATTTTGAAATGAAAGTTCCTGATACAAGGCCAGATCTTTGTAGTGATGAAGATATGGCTGAAGAAATAGGACGAGTTATTGGATATGACAAAATTAAAGCAGAGATACCTACGATAAATAATTCCGCTAAATCAGATGAAAATTTTTCAAAAATTATTTTTACACGTAACAAACTCCTTGCTGATGGGTATAGTGAGGTGATGACTTATGCATTTTGCGATAAAGGAGAAGTGGAAGTGCTTGCTTCAGCTTCAGATAAGAAATTTTTAAGAAATAATTTAACTGACGGATTGAAAGAAAGTTTGAAGTTGAATCAGTTGAATGCTCCACTTCTTGAAATGAATGAAATAAAGATATTTGAAATTGGAACTGTATTTATGAAAGATAAAGAAGAAATGCACGTCGCCTATAATGAAAAGAAAAACATTATTGAAAAAACACTGGAACAATTTTGTAATCAGTTCCCGGAAAAGAATTTCGGAGCCTTCGCCCTCGGAGACATAGGGCAGGGGACCCACGACTCTTTAAATTCTTTTCCGGGAATTTCTAGTGGCTCAAAAATTTTTGTTCCTTGGTCAGTTTATCCATTTATTTCTCGCGATGTCGCAGTATGGATGGGAGAAGGAGAAAACCCAGAGGAACTTAAAAAAATTCTTAAAAAAGAGGCTACGCATCTGCTAATAAGAGAGCCATATTTATTTGACTCGTTCACCAAAAATGGAAAAACTTCATATGGTTTTCGTCTTGTTTTCCAGTCCTTCGAGAAAACCCTCACAGATGATGAAATAAATATCATAATGGCTAAAATAGGCCATAAAATAAAGGAAAATTCAAGGTGGGAATTACGCTAAAAAGCTAGTTTTTTAGCCTATTTTCTGATATAATAGAGTTAGCAAAAATAGTATTTTTGCTAATATTTTTTTGAACTAAACACATAAAATGGCAAAAAACACTGATAAAAAAGAAGTAAAAAATGGGCATCATTATGATGCATCAGACATCTCGGTCCTTGAAGGACTTGATCCAGTACGACGACGTCCTGGAATGTATATTGGTACTACTGGCCCAGAAGGATTACATCATCTAGTATGGGAGATTTTTGATAACTCTCGCGACGAAGCGATGGGAGGTTTTTGTGATGATATTGAAATAGTTTTGTTGCCAGGTAATCGCATAAGAGTCACAGACAATGGCCGAGGCATACCGGTAGACATTCATAAAAAAACAAAAGTTTCAGCACTCGAAACTGTCATGACCACACTCCATGCTGGAGGAAAGTTCGGTGGGGAGAATAGCGGTTACAAAGTCTCAGGCGGGCTTCACGGAGTCGGAGCATCGGTGGTGAATGCGCTTTCAATCTATTGCAAGGCTGAAGTTCACAAAGATGGAGGAAAATATGTTCAAGAATATTCTCAAGGAAAGAAAAAAGTTGCAGTTAAAAAAGTTGGCTCGTCAAAGAAAAATGGTACGATAATAACTTTCGAACCAGATGCAGAAATATTTATCGCGAAAGATGGCACAAAAGATGGAGGAATCAAATTTGATTTAAATACAATAATAAACCATGTTCGACAGCAGGCCTATCTTGTTAAAGGATTAAAGATTTCAATAATTGATGCAAGGGGATATACAGGCAAAATAGATGATTCAGATATTTTCTATTTTAGAGAACTTGGCCTTGAGCTTCCTTCTACAACTTTTTATTTTGAAGGAGGACTTACTTCACTTATAAAATATTACAACAAATTCCAAAAGCCAGTTCAAAATAATATTTTTTATGTTGAAAAAGAATCAGATGGGGTTAGTGTTGAAATAGCACTTCAGTATGTGGATGATATTGTTGATCGTATCGTTCCATTTGCAAACAATATATACACTGGTGAAGGTGGAACGCATGTGACTGGTTTTAAAACAGCGCTTACAAGAACCCTAAATACTTACTGTAAGAAAAACGAAATGATGAAAGAATCCGAAGGAGGATTCACCGGAGATGATGTACTTGAAGGTCTCACCGCTGTGGTGTCTGTGAAGCTTCGTGAAATACAATTTGAAGGCCAGACAAAAGCAAAACTTGGGTCTATGGAAGCTCAAGGTGCCGTGGCTGCCGTATTTGGTGAAGCATTTTCTGCATTTCTTGAAGAAAATCCAGATGATTCAAAAGCTATAATAAATAAGTCAATTCTTGCTCTTAAAGCACGTAAGGCTGCCAAGGCCGCAAAAGACTCAGTGCTCCGAAAAGGTGCACTTGAAGGCCTTACTCTTCCCGGTAAGCTTGCTGATTGTCAGAGTAAAGATGCGAGCGAGTCAGAGTTATTCCTCGTAGAGGGAGATTCTGCAGGAGGTTCGGCAAAACAAGGACGAGACAGACGAACACAAGCGATTTTGCCACTTCGTGGAAAGATTTTAAACGTTGAACGGGCGCGTATTGATAAGATGCTTGCTTCAAAAGAAGTTAAGTCTCTGATCATTGCTATGGGAACATCAATAGGAGATACTTTTGATATTGAAAAAATGCGCTATCATAAAATAATTATCGCTACAGATGCCGATGTGGACGGTGCGCATATTCGAACTCTACTCCTGACTCTTTTTTATCGATATTTTAAACAAATCATAGAAGCAGGGTATGTGTATATTGCTCAACCACCACTATATAAAATCAAAAAAGGAAAAGAAGTCAGCTACGCTTATACTGATGAAGAAAAAATAAAAATTGTTGGCAAGGGGGCGGACGTAGACGAAATCGAAGAAGTCGAGGAAGGAGAAGAGGCCGAAGCCGAAGGTCCTGAGCTTGTCGAAGGAAAGGAAAAAACAAAAAGTAATAAGATCCATATTCAGCGATATAAAGGTCTCGGAGAAATGAATCCAGAAGAACTCTGGGAGACAACTATGGATCCAGAACATAGAATAATAAAGAAAGTTGATATCGAAGATGCCGAAGATGCCAATGAAGTTTTTGATATACTCATGGGCTCCGAAGTGCCACCTCGAAAATCATTCATTCAATCAAACGCAAAATTAGCGAATATTGATATCTAAAATGAAAAAAGTGGTTTTTATTTGTAGGAGAAATAGATTCAGAAGCCAAATAGCTGAAGGGCTTTATAATAGTCTTGCAAAAAATGGATCAGTTGGTGTTTCTTGTGGAAGTTTAACTTTGCCCGAAGAAAGAGATATTCTATTTAAGAATTTTGAAAGAGTGAATAATACGATTTTAGCAATGAAAAATCACGGTATTGATATCTCAAAAAATTACGTAAAGCAACTCACTCCAGAAATATTAAAAGATGCTGGCAAAATAATAATACTAACAGATAAAAAAGATATACCCGACTGGGTAAATGAATATCCGCATGAGTATTGGGAAGCCATCGATTATCCAGGCAAACCAACACTAGAAGAATCAGAAGAAACAATTCAAACATTAGAACAACAAATTAAAAAATTATTAAATATTTAATTAGCGAATATTGATATCTAATTTGCATCTTTATTTTCTAGTTGTATTATAAGTACGGATTGTAGCTTGCCAAAGAAAGGCAATCTTTAGCTCACCTATGGTCCTCCATGAGGGGTATCCTTGGGGGTTTGGGTTTTCCAGCATATGACCTGGAAATGGGTAGATTTTGATCTTGCTTTAATCGCCTTTAAAAACCGAAGACAAGGGGTAGGAAGCCACAGTTTAGGAAAAGCAATATGGGCACAGTGGGAAAGGATCACCCTGCTTGTTGATTTTAGGCCAAGCAGTGTCCTTAGAAGATCACTTTTTATGAAATGAACCCAGTTTTTCGAAAACCGTTCTACTGCGAAGACACGGAATCTGCGGCAAGCTTTAAAAATATTTGGCGGACATATAAAATATGTCCGCCCTTTTCTTTTTAAAAAAGTTTAGTTTGCTCCACTTTGATATTTGCCTTTTCGTCGGCAGAAATTTTTTCTAGTATTTTTGGAATCTTTTTAAAATCTTCCATTAAGGTTTCTCGCATGCCACCATTATAAAGTGCAGCGGCTGGGTGATAGAGGGGGAGAAAATATTTCGTATTTATATTATTAAATTTTTTTATAAGAAGTTTGCCGTGAATCTTTGATATTTGATCACTTGGAAAAAAGTCATTCATGGAGTGTCTGCCGAGGAATACTATAAGCTTTGGATTTATAAAATTAAGTTCTTCGTGTAGCCACTGCCGGCACGCATCTTTTTCTTCTGGAAGAGGGTCGCGATTGTTCGGTGGACGGTATTTTACAATGTTTGTGATGTAGATTTCTTCTCGTTTTAGTTTTATGCCCTCAAGCATTTCTGCGAGAAATTTTCCAGCAGCCCCGACGAAGGGAATACCTTTCTCATCTTCACTTTTTCCAGGAGCTTCGCCGATAAATACGATTAAAGATTCTGGGTTGCCATCACCGGGGACAGGTTGGGTAGCTGTTTTTTTAAGTTCGCATTTACATTCCGCAAACCATTTTTCATGTATTTTCTTTAGCTCCTCTGTCTTATTCATCAAGTAGAATTATTTTTTCTCTTCGATTTCTTTTTTGAGTTTTGCGAGAAATTCTTCTGCGGTAATTCCTTCAGTTTTTGTGCCGTCTCTGTTTTCAATAGTTAACTTTCCAAATGAAACTTCTTTGTCACCGAGCACTATGACGTACGGAGTTTTCATGTCTTTAGCTGCGTGGATTCTTTTACCGAGGCTATCGTCAGAACCAAGAACTTCAACGCGAATTAATTCCTTTTTCAGCATGTCATAAATTTCTTTTGCTTTTTCTTCATGATTTTCTCGCACTGGCACGATAGCAACCTGAACAGGAGAAAGCCAGGTGGGGAAATTTCCCGCAGTGTGTTCGATTAAAATAGATAAAAATCTTTCTATGGATCCCATAATAGCAGCATGAAGCATTACAATTCTTTCTTTTGTTCCTTTTTCGTTTGTGCAAGATAGATCAAAGCGTTCTGGCATATTCATGTCTAGTTGTATTGTTGCTACTTGCCATTGTCGTCCTAAGGAATCCTTTGCCATGAAATCAAGTTTCGGTCCGTAAAATGCTGCTTCACCTGTGCCATCAATCGCTTCAACTTTTTTTTCTTTTATTATTTCTCTCAAAATATCTTCAGCTTGTTTCCATTTTTCTTCTCCTCCTAAGAATTTTTCCATATGCTTTGGATCATGCGTGGAAAGTCGTACTTGTAAATTAAAACCAAACACTTTATAAAAATCGTAAACTATATCCCAGATCTTTAGAAATTCTTCTTTTACTTGATCCATTCTGCAGAACACATGTGCATCGTCTTGGGCGAAAGCGCGGACTCTTGAAAGACCTGCCAGTTCTCCTGATTGTTCATCCCGATAACAAACAGTAGTGTTTGCATATCTTTGAGGCAGTTCTTTGTAACTCCAAGCACGTCTCGCATAGATTTGTGTGTGGTGAGGGCAGTTCATTGGTTTCATCGCGAATTCATGACCTTCACGGGTTGTGATACGGAAAAGTTCATCTTTGAATTTGTCCCAATGGCCACTTGTGATATATAGATCCTTTTTTGTGATATGAGGAATTTCTACTTTTACATAACCAGCTCTTTCTCTAAGTTCCCAAACGTAATCATCAAGTAAATTTCGCACGAGAGTTCCTTTTGGAGTCCAAAGGGGAAGCCCAGAGCCTACTAATTCTGAAAAAGTAAATAGGTCCAATTCTTTCCCAAGTTTTTTGTGGTCTCTTTTCTTTGCTTCTTCTCTCTGCGCAATATATTTTTCTAATTCATCTTTTGTAGCAAACGCTAGTCCATAAATACGAGTGAGCATTTTATTCTTCTCATCTCCTCGCCAATAAGCTCCTGCTACGCGGTCAAGTTTAAATGAACCGTCTGCTATCTCTTCTTTAGGATTTTCTAAATGCCCTCCACGACAAAGATCTGTAAACCCCGAACGAGAGCCTTCGGCTCCGGACGGGGCATGCTTTCCACAGGTATAAAAAGTAATAGGTTCTTTTTTGCCTACAATTTCATCTATTAACTCCAATTTATATTCATTGTTTTTGAAATACTCTTTCGCTTCATCAGCAGTTTTTTCTACACTCTCAAATGCACGCCATGATTTCAAAATCTCTCGCATTTTCTTTTCGATTTTTGGTAGATCTTTGTCAGAAATAGGGGATGAGAATTCAAAGTCATAATAAAAGCCATCGTCAATGCTTGGGCCAATAGTGTTTTTAGTATCTGGGTACATTTCAAGCACAGCCGCTGCCAGAAGGTGTGCTAACGAATGTCTTAAATTATGAAGTTTTTCATTTTGTTCCATAACCTTTATAATATCACATTTCTGGTGTTTTGTGCTACATATGCTATGCTTTTAGTATGCAAAACAAACCAAAGTTAAATACAATTTTGCTGGTTATTATAATAATTTTATTAGTCGTTGTTTTGGTTTTTTTATCTAAAAATAACTCAAAACAGAAAGCAGGAAGTGCTCTTCCTTCGGAAAATCAAAATACTGTTGTGAATACACCGATACAAAATAGTAAAAATTTAGGAAATGACATAGTCGGCTCCGATCGAGATGCGCACGGATGTATCGGTTCTGCCGGATATACCTGGTGCGCAGTGAAAAATAAATGTTTAAGAGGTTGGGAAGAAAAATGTGAATCTGTTGCCCCAAGTTCTTGTACCTCGACAACTGGTCCTTGGGTAAAAGTATTATCACCAAACGGGGGAGAAACGTTTACCGCAGGAGAACAGATGACAGTAAAATGGGAAAGTTGCAACATCCCTGCTTCTTCACAAGATCTCTATGTTTCCTTACTTTTCAATGGAAGTTATGCGAATGCGCCTGCTAAGGTTTTAAGTAATACGGTGCAAAATGATGGAACTGAAACATTTACAATCCCAGTAGGCTTAGCTGGCAGTTATAAAGTTCTTATTGGGAATTCTTCGGCCCGAGTTAAGTCTGATATGTCGGATAATCTGTTTTTCATTAATCCGGCTCATGTTATATAATTAAAAGCCTACATTTCGTGGTTTTTAAAAGAGGATGAGCTATAATATATCCATATGAAAACTAATAAAGGCTTTTTTGGTTTGTTTGGCATATTTTTAATCCTAGCGGGCATATTCATAATAGGAGGTAGTACATATCTCATTCTAAAAAAGAATAGTTTGCCACCACCTCCTTCGGAGAATATAGGGGGAGACCCTGCAAAGTCTCAAAATTCGAGTAATATTGCAAATAATAATTTAACAATTGAAACAAAAAATTACACTAGTTCAATTTCAGAATATTCTATAAATTATCCATCAAGTTGGCCAGTAGTATCAAAGTCTGAACTGGTAAACTATAGTGATTTTAAAATAAAAAATAGTGCAAGTGCAGTCATGCCTGGAGATAATTCCGAAATGAGAAACAACGACTCTATTATCTCCGTTAGTGTTTCTTATGGAAAACTGTCGAATGGAATTAATTATAGCAATTATTCAACTATCGATGATATTATTAAAGATCCTAAGTTTGGATTGCCTGCACCAGAAGTTCAAAATAGATTGGCAAAAGTAAGTGCAATGATTATAGATGGGAAAAATTTACAAGTTTTAAAAATGAGTAATTCTACCGGCGAAAGTTTTTCTTTTGTTTATGCTGGCAAAGCATACAGCATGAATCTTATGTCTGGAAGCCAAAATCAATATAATAATGACTTGAAAACTTTTACTGATATGATTTCTTCATTTAAATTTACTACACCTTTAGTTTCTGATTGTTTGCCAACAACGGCTCCTTGGATTAAAGTTCTTTCTCCAAACGGGGGAGAGACGTATACTGCGGGACAACAAATTGCAATAAAATGGGCAAGTTGTAACGTTAAGGCGGGATTTGAACAAATCGCAGTGCATGGTTATCCTTTTAGTTCTGGCCCTATACAAATAGATGTAAGCAATGTCTCTGTTAGTGCTGGAAAATTAGACTGGACTATACCTTCAAATATTGATACAACAAAAAAATATACAATTTACCTAGAAACTGGCATGTGGCAAAAAAATGGCAATGAATATTCTGTTACAGATGAAAGTGACAATCCATTTACAATAAATTCTGCAAATATCTCTCCAATTTCGACAACATTGCCTGAATATATTTACGGGCAAGAGCATTGGCCTCCAGTAATTAAAGACTCTTCAGATAAATATTCTTGTGTGACAGGGAGAGTTGGAATGGGCGTTCCCGTAATAACTTCTGAAAAAATAATAAATGGTAAGACATATTGTGTAGCGATTGCAGATGACGGAGCCATGGGGAAAATTTATAAAACATATACATATACGGCATCATCAAGGGGTGGAACAAAAACAACAACTTTTACCCTTGCCTATCAGGAATGTGGCGCCTTTCGTGATGACTCAAGTACTGGAGGTGCTGTCTATGATCTATGCTTAAAAAATCAATCTAGCTTCAACCTTGATGCTATTATAGATAGCTTAATGTAATTTTGCATTTCCCTATAAATATGCTAGTATAAACTCATTATGGTAGTACGAATGAGGCATACAAAATCTCATACAGCAAACAGGCGTTCACATCACGCCCTAAAAAGCACAGACTTTGCAAAGTGTGAAAATTGCAAAGCTTTGAAAAAGCGACACAATGTATGTGTTGCCTGTGGTTTTTATCGTGGTATGAAGGTAATTGATTTGGTAAAAAAGGCAGAAAAGAAGCAAAAGAAAGAAAAAGCAAAGAAAGCTGAGGCAGCAAAGTAGGCACCCCAGAAGTAAAAAATTTATCGAGTGCATAAATTTTTACTACGGGGCGAGAAGTGGTAAGTTTACGTCATTTGAATTTTATGAACCTTGTAAATATCTTTAAATAAAGAATGGCTAACCGACACCTTTCAAGATCAATAGTTCTCCAGACGCTTTTCGAGTGGGATTTTAACAGTGAAAAAAATAATAACATAAAGGAAGTTGCTAAACGCAACTTGGAAGAATTCGCCCCAGGACTTGAGGACGATCTTTTTGTTTTTTCACTACTTGAAGAAGTTATAAAAAAACATAAGGTTATCGACGAGATTATAGAAAAAGCTGCTCCTGATTGGCCACTAGACAAGATTTCTTATATTGATAAAAATATTTTACGAATCGGATTAACAGAGCTTCTTTTTGGTGATAGGAAACAAGTTCCTCCAAAAGTTGCCATAAATGAAGCAATTGAGCTTGCAAAAACTTTCGGTGGAGAAAATTCCAGTAAATTCGTAAACGGAGTACTTGGTGCAGTATATAAAGAGATAGGTGAACCAGGGAAAGAAGAAGTAAGTAAAAAAAAGAAAGTTGAAGAGCCGGTCGATATTAGCAAATTACCAGTAGAAAAATTAGGTGGTGCTCTAATCTATGCTAAAAAGGGCAATGAAGTTTTGTTTGCATTAGTGCATGATGTATTTGGATATTGGACTTTATCCAAAGGAAAAATTGGAGACAGTCCAGAGATTGCGAACGAAACAGCAGAGGAAGGCACCATAAGAGAAATAAAAGAAGAAATAGGCCTCGATATCACCATTAAAGAAAAGTTGGGTGAAAATGAATATGTAGCATCTCACCCAGAAAAAGGGAAAACATTAAAAAAGGTCACGTATTTCTTAGCAGAAAGTGAATATAGAGAATTGCAACTAGAAGCTTCCGGCGGACTCGACGGGGCAAGGTGGTTCCAGTTTTCTGAAATTCCTGAGCTACGAATATATAACGATATTATTCCGTTAATTACAAAAGCTGTTGAGATAATTTCAAAAAAGAAATAGTTTTAACAGAGGTTGTTAAATCACATGATAGATTTTAAAGAGTTTGAAAAGAAGACAAAAATAGTTTTTAAAGATAAAAATTTACTAAAGCAAGCATTCATCCATAGGTCTTACATAAATGAAAATCCTAGTACTGGGCTTTCGCACAACGAGCGCCTGGAGTTTCTGGGCGACGCAGTGCTTGAGCTAGTAGTTACTGATTTTTTATATAAAAAATATCCTGGTTATACCGAAGGAGAACTGACAGCACTTCGCTCATCTCTCGTGAACGCCATTATCGTCTCTGATACAGCAGTAAAAGCAGGGATGAACGACTTTTTACTTTTGTCAAAAGGTGAAGCGAAAGATAATGGTAAAGCAAGACAATATATTTTAGCGAATACATTTGAAGCTTATATAGGGGCGGTTTATTTAGATCAGGGATATGAAGTAGCAGGAAAATTTATCGAGAAATATTTATTGCCCCAAACCGAAGAAATTGTCTCAAAGAAATTATGGCGTGATGCAAAAAGTTTGGTGCAAGAAAAAGCGCAAGAGTTTGTCGGCGTTACTCCTGCATATAAAGTTCTTCATGAAGCAGGGCCAGATCACGACAAACATTTTACCGTTGGTATAACATTTGGAGGAGAATTAGTAGCAGAAGGAAAGGGTAAATCAAAACAAGAGGCTGAACAAAAAGCCGCAGAGGCTGCATTAAAATTAAAAGACTGGATGGATTAATATGCGACTAAACTCTATTGAAATCAGTGGTTTTAAATCATTTGCAAAAAAGTCTACGCTAGAATTTCGTAGTCCTATTGTTTGCGTTGTCGGGCCAAATGGTTCTGGTAAGTCAAACGTTGTAGAAGCTTTTCGTTTTGTACTCGGTGAGCAATCAATGAAATCTATGCGTGGAAAAGCAGGTCTTGATTTGATTTTTAAGGGTTCAAAAAATTTACCAAAAAGTTCTCGAGCATCTGCTACAATTTATTTCAATAATTCTGACAAAGTTTTTAAATTGCCAAATGAATCTGGAGACAATATAGATTTGAATTATGAAGTTATCTCTATTTCTCGTGAAGTTTACCCTGATGGATTAAATAAATATATTTTAAATGGAACAGAAGTTAGACTAAAAGACATAAATAATTTGCTCGCTTCTGTAAACATTGGTTCTTCTGGTCACCATATCATTTCTCAAGGAGAAGCAGACAGAATATTGAATGCGTCTCCGAAAGACCGAAAAGAAATGGTGGAGGATGCACTGGGACTAAAAATATATCAATACAAGATAAAAGAAGCTGAACGAAAACTCGAGCGAACGAGTAATAATATGAAAGAAGTATCCTTACTTCGTCGTGAAAATGCGCCTCATTTAAACTTTTTAAAGAAACAAGTTGAAAAGTTTGAGAAAGCAAAAGGAATGCAGGAAGAGTTGCTCTCTTTGTACAGAGAATATTTAAAGAAAGAAAGTGTTTATCTTGAAAAAGAAAAGCATAGTTTAGTTGATCAAAAAAATAAAATTAAAAGTGAAATAGATGAAATTTCTGGAAAAATTTCTAACGAGGAGGATAGAAAATCTCCACAAGAAAATGAAAAAACAGAAGAATTAAGAAATTTAGAAAAAAAGATTTCCGAAATACGCAGCGTAAGAGGAGAAATGGAAAGAAAATTAGGAAGAATTGAAGGAATGATAGAGTTAGAAGAAAAGAGGGCACAAAAGTCGCAAGTTCAACAATCATCTGAGAGTGTCTCAGTACCCAGGGAAGAATTGGAAGCTTTCCTAAAAGAAGCAAATGAGTACCTAGAGGAAGCCATATATATGGATGTCCTTGAAAATGTTGCACCGCTACTCGGTAAAATTCGAGATATCCTAAATAGATTCGCAAGACATTTCAGAGAAGAAACTCCTGCTACCTACAACAATCAGGCTCAATTAGAAGAATTAAAAAATACCCAGAAAGATATTCTAGAAGAAATGGAGAAGATTAAAGAAGAAGAAAAGAAAATCGGGGACATGGTAGATGCACTGAAACATGAAATATCTATTATTGTTGAAAAAGACAGAGAAAAAGAAAGAGAGAAGTTTAATTTTAAGGTTAGATATCAAGAACTTTCTTCTTCATTAAATGTTGTTTCTCTAAAAGAAGAAAATTTAAATAGAGAACAGGAATCATTCGAAAATGAAATTAAAGAAGGCGGAGCTTTGGTAGGGCACGACATATTTTCATACAGAGATTTTTCCGCCGAAGGCGGATCCGCCTCTGGCGGAGAGCTTGCAAGTCGAGCAGAACAAGAGGATTTAAGAAAAAAAATCGAACGCATTAAAATAAAACTTGAAGACGTTGGTTCAAGTGGAGGTGCTGAGATAATGAAAGAATTTGATGAAGTCAGAGAACGTGATGTATTCTTGGCAAAAGAAATGGAAGATTTGGCCCAGAGTATCGATTCTCTCAAGAAGCTCATGACGGAACTACGAGAAAAGATAGATATAGAATTTAAAAATGGAATGGCAAAAATAAACAAAGAATTCAACGACTTGTTCATTCTTATGTTCGGTGGAGGTTCCGCGAGTTTGGCCATTATCAATGAGATAAAGAAAAAGAAAGATGAAGATGAACCAGAAGATGAAGATGCAATGCCAGAACAAGGAATCGATATCAATGTTTCCCTACCACACAAAAAAGTAAAAGAACTTCATGCACTTTCGGGCGGGGAGAGGTCCCTCACTTCTATCGCACTTCTTTTTGCAATGTCTCAAGTTAATCCGCCTCCATTTATTGTATTAGACGAAACTGACGCAGCGCTCGATGAATCAAATTCACGAAAATTCGGAGATATGCTTGAAAAACTTTCAAAGCACTCTGAACTTGTTGTCATAACTCACAATAGAGAGACCATGTCTCGTGCAGGGGTTCTCTATGGTGTTACTGTCGGTGCCGATGGAGCATCTAAGCTCCTTTCAGTAAAATTCGACGAAGCACAAGCAATTGCTAAATAATTTATTTATAAATTATTTAGTCCTGTTTTATTTTTTCACTTTTGCCTTTGATTATTTGGTCAGGTTGGAAAACTTTATTTAATTTAACTGTATCTTTATTTACTATCATTGTTCCGTCTTTATTTAACTGTATTTCTAACAACATCCCTTGCATTGTGTTAGTAGAAAAATATTGGTCAAATATTAAATTACCGAGTGAATAGGCGATGAAGCCCATGCACGAACTTTGAGTGCAAGATTTTGGGCTATAAACTTCAGTATCTTCAACTACGTGTGGGTGAGATCCTATCACTATCTTTGCACCATCGTCGATTGCTTTGTGAGCCAAGAGTTGTTGTCTGTCATTGTGCTTAGTCTGATATTCAACTCCGAAATGGAATGTAACGATTAGATCATCTACTTGCTTTGATGCATTTTGAATAATCTCATCAAAACGTGGATTGTCTGCAAGTAATATTCCTGGATTTTTATCATCAGCTGCCATCCAATTTGGTCCAACATCAGAAAAAGACAAGTATCCAATTTTCATTCCATATTTTTCTATGATCGTTGGTTGTTCAGCTTCAGTGCTATTTAAACCTGCTCCGGTGAAAAGGATTTCATTTTCTTTTAGATTAGCCATTGTGTCAGTAAAAGCATTTCGCCCCCAATCTCCTATGTGGTTATTTGCTAAAGATACTATACTAACTCCAGCACCATATAGAGCTGGCACAACAGATGGGTCCATCCTGAAAGAATACAGATTGTGTTTATCTTGCCCTTGATCTGATGCTGGACCTTCAAGATTTACAAAGGAAATGTCAGCTTTCTTTAAAATATCTAAATTTTTGAATAATGCAGAATAATCTCCGTTGAAGTTTTTATTTACTGAGTTCCTTACGCCACGATCTAACATTACATCTCCTACGAATACAAGAGAAACAGAATTTGGATTTTCTTCGTAAGCAATATTTTCCTTTGCTCTAACCCAAGCCATGTCTGCATCGGCTTCGCCTCCATAATAAACATTTTTATTTAAATAATTTACAATATTTGTTACGTCCTTATATCTGTCTGGGCTTCGCAATACCACAATCCCAATATTACGGAATCCCTCTTTTCCAAGCGGAAGAGTAAAGAGGGAAATAGCTGTTTGTTTTGACTCATCTATATAGCCCCTTTTACCGCCCTGGTATCCTGGTATTCCCAAGAATTGACTAGTATTAAACCAAACATGATTATTGGCTCGGAAACTTTTTTCTGTAGTAATCTTTAATAAATCTGGTTTATTTGATTTTAAATATTGAGCAAACTTAAAAAGATCGAGAGCAGTTGATTGATTGTTTTCAGAAAGGCCACTTGGATCATCAAATGAGGTCGAAAGTAAACCAATTTTTTTTGCTGTATCGTTCATCTTTTGTATAAAAGAATTTATACCAGAATTTAATGCGATAGTTTGTGCTGCGTCGTTACTGGATTCTAGTAACATCGGGTAAATAAGATCGCCAATTTTTATCTTTTCATTAATATGTAAATTCCCATTTTTACCGTAAGGTGCTATGTCTGCTTTCGTGATTTGTGTTACTTCGTTTTGATTTTGATTATCGAGCGAAACAGTTGCTGTCATTAATTTTGTTACTGAGGCGATAGGGAATTTTTGGTCAATATTTTTCTTAAGGATGGTTTCTCCTGTATCCAAGTCTCCCACATAGTATGACTCTGCTTTAGTTAAAGGTTTTTTATTTAAATCCTTAATAAAATAAAAAGAAGTAGGGACATTGTTTTTCAGATTCTCGATCTGCTCTTGTTTAGGTGCAATTGAATTTATTTTTTCGTAGCCAGCAGTTTTCGTGACAACAAATGCGAAAAGAACTCCTATAAAAATAGCTAGTAAAATCCAAAATAAATATCTAAAATTTAATTTTAATTTTTCACTCATGCAAGTGCGTAATCTATTGTTTTTCTTTCTAAATCAACATTTTTCACCTTTATCCTTACTCTATCACCTAGCTTGTATTTTTTCTTTGTTTTTTGACCAACAAGTTCCATTTTCTTTTCGTTAAAAATAAAATAATCATCAAGATCTCTTATTCTAATCAATCCTTCACACTTTGTTTCTATCTCTTCTGTGTACATACCCCATTCTGTGACACCACTAATTACCCCAGAAAAAATCTTACCAATTCTTGAAGACATATATTCAACTTGTTTATATTTTATCGAAGCACGTTCTGCGTCACTGGCCTTCTTTTCTTGTTCGGAAGATTTTCTTGATGCTTCTTCGTATTCCCATAATTTTTCTTTGCCGATTTTTTTCCCTATCAGGTGGTCAGCGAGAAGTCGATGAACTATAACGTCAGGATAGCGTCTAATAGGGGAAGTGAAATGAGTGTAGTATTTAAATGCAAGGCCATAATGGCCAATATTTTTTGTTGAATAGATAGCTTTTGCCATTGAGCGGATAACCATTCGATGAACGGTGTCTTTTTCATTTTTTCCACTTTCTTTTTCTAATATTTTGTTTATTTCATATGCAGGAATAACCCCATTTTTTAATTGGGGTTTATATCCAAGGCCTTGCAAGAAGAACAATAAATCAGCGGTTTTTTCTTTAGTTGGCATGTCGTGAATTCTGTATACAAAAACCCCTTCAGTCTTTGTTGCTTTGGCAATGGTTTCCGCTACTTTTTTATTCGCCAAAAGCATGAATTCTTCGATAAGACGATTTGAATCTCCACGTTCTTTTTTTACTATTTTTACAGGAGTTCCTTTTTCATCTAGAATAAATTTTACTTCTTCTTGGTCCAGAGATATGGCTCCACTTGTAAATCTTTCTTTTGTAAACTTTTTAGCCAAAGTATTTAATATAAAAAGTTCTTTATGTAATTGTGCCTTTGGATTTTTTATTGATAGTTCGGCTTCTTCATAAGTAAATCTTTTTTGTGAATGTATAACTGTTCTTCCATACCACTCACTATTTATTTTTAAATTTTTATCTATCACAAAAACAGCACTCATCGTAAGTCTATCTTTACCAGGTACTAGAGAACACAAGTCATTTGATAAAACTTCTGGAAGCATTGGTATTGTACGGTCGACGAGATACACAGAAGTGCCTCGTCCGCGAGCTTCCTTGTCTATTTCACTACCGATTTTTACATAATGTGATACGTCAGCAATATGTATACCTATTTCATACGTATCAGGATTTATTTCACGAAAGGATATTGCATCGTCGAAATCTTTTGCGTCAGACGGGTCGATGGTGAAAGTTAATACTTTTCTAAAATCTCGTCGCCCATCATAATCTTTTGCTTTTATGCCTTCATGTTTTATTTTTAGAGCTTCACTTTCAGCTTTTCCAGAAAGTTCGCTATTAAACCCTTTTTCGATCGCGATAGCATGCATCTCAACATCATTGCTTCCTGGTTTTCCCAAAATCTTTACTACTTTTCCTTCAGGAGCTTTTTGAGCATCTTTCCATGAAACTATTTCTACGTAAACCTTTTGATTAATTTTTGCACCATTTACTAATTTTTCAGGAATTAAAATATCGGTGTACATTTTTATGTCATCTGGTTTTAAGAAAAAAATTCCATTTTCCTTCTCAAGTATTCCAGAAAACCCTATTTTGTCTCGTTTGATTATTTTTAAAACCTCTCCGGTCGTTCTTTCTCGTTCCTTTTTATGAAGTAATATTTCTACACTATCACCATGAAGGGCAGTATTTAAGTGTCTAAAGTCTATTTCTATATCATCTTTTCCTTCTAATGTTTTTACATAACCTGTTCCTTTTGCTGTGACAGATATTGTGCCCAAGACCCTAGTTTGGATATTCTTGTTTTTCTCGTGTATTTTACTGTGTCTGTGTTTTTTCATATTTTTTTGACCCTACCCCAGGGATAGGGGAATTCCCCTATCCCTGGGGTAGGGAGAATCATTTGTTCTAAATATAGCACAAAAATGAGCCAAAAGTTGCCTTTTTAATAGATTATGATAGTATCTTTAGTATGTTAAAAATTAGATTACAAAGAATAGGAAGAAAGAACGACCCGGCATTTCGTGCGGTTTTGACTGATTCAAAAAACAGCACAAAGAGCGGAAAATTTTTAGAAATAGTTGGGACTTATAATCCAAAGGCTGGAGAAAAAACTTTTAATGTTGATCGCATAAAATATTGGATGTCAAAAGGTGCAAAGCTTTCTGACACAATGCACAACTTTCTAGTTCACAATAAGGATATAGAAGGAACAAAAATAAACGTTTTACCTAAAAAAACTCCTACATTGAAGAGAAAGGAGTTGAAAGCAAAGAAGTAATTTTATATAATACAGAGAGGCAGTTATTGGTCGTATACTGCGCTGATTAAAAATATTTATCGGAAACACTATGCAAGACGCTGACAAGACATTTCTAGAATACGTAGTAAAGGCTCTCGTTGATAATCCGAACGATGTAAAACTCGATCGTACTGTCGACGAAATGGGTGTTCTCATTTCTCTTACTGTTAATCCTGCCGACATGGGTAAGGTTATCGGAAGAATGGGTAATACTGCAAAAGCTATCCGTACACTTCTTAGGGTTATCGGCATGAAAAATAATGCTCGCGTAAACCTAAAGATAAATGAACCAGAAGGTAGCGAGAGGCCAATGAATAGTTCTCCAAGCTCACTGAAGACCGTTGACCAAGCTATGGAAGACTTAAAAGGAATCTAAACTAAATTAAAAAGTCCGCCGAAAGGCGGATTTTTTAATTTATGCTATTATGCATTTATATGAGATTTCATGTAATTACAATTTTCCCCGAGATTTTTGATTCATATCTAAATGAGTCGATTTTAGGGCGGGCAATAAAAGGAAAGATCGTATCTGTAAAATTCTATAATCCACGGGATTATGTAAAAGACAATAAAAATAAAACTGGTTATAAACCAGTAGATGATAAGCCATATGCAGGGGGTCCTGGCATGGTTATGAAAGCCGAGCCCGTAGTCCACGCAGTGGACAAGGTCCTGAACGCAGTGAAGGACAAAAAATCCAAGGTCCTAATAATTAATTTTATACCAAGTGCAGAAAAATTTACTACAAGTTTTGCAAAAACTATCTCAAAAAAATACACTGATATTATTTTAATTTGTGGCAGGTACGAAGGTATAGATGCGCGAGTAGATAAAATTTTGAAAACGAAGAAAATCTCAATAGGGGATTATGTGGTTACAGGCGGTGAGCTTCCAGCTATGATTTTGATTGATTGCGTGTCTCGTCAAATCCCTGGGGTTCTTGGCAAATATGAATCCTTGGAAGAAGAAAGAGTCTCAACAAGCGAAGTATACACTCGTCCTGAGGTATTGAAATATAAGGGTAAAAATTATAAAGTTCCCAAAGTATTGCTTTCAGGAAATCACGCTGAAATCGAAAAATGGAAAAAAGCCAAGTAATCCACTAAAAGGCTTGACAAAGAATTCGAAATCTGTATACTCAAGGTTGAGTAAATGATTGAGTTTCGGATGTACTCTATCTGCATTATTAATTAGTTATTAATCTAATCAGCGTCCGAATCAAATATTAAGAAGCTATAAAAGCGTTTTTTGTCTTTTTAGTCTCTTTTTTGTTTATTTGGGGTCTTTTATAAACCCATGCATAAAGAAACCGCGCGCCCAAAGAAGTACTTTTCTAGGTACAAAAAGCCATTAATAGAGTTTCCTAATTTGATAGAATCCCAGACTAAGTCATTTAAATGGTTAGTTGAGGATGGTATTAAGGAGGTCTTCAAGGAATTTTCTCCAATTCTCGACTATTCAGGGAAAAAATTTCAACTAGAATTCACGTCTTTTTCTCTTGGAGAACCAAAGTATGATGAAAATAATGCAAAAGTAAACAAACTCTCTTATCAAGGGCTTCTTAAAGCACGGGTAAAACTAACAAATAAAGTCGTGGGGACTGTTAAAGAACAGGAAATATTTATGTCTGAACTTCCTGTTATGACAGAGCATGGGACTTTCATAATAAATGGAGTAGAGCGTGTTATAGTTCCACAACTTGCACGTTCTTTCGGATTTTTCTTTACAGAGTCTGAAACGAAAGGAAAAAAATATTTTGGTGCAAAAATAATTCCAGCTCGCGGAGTATGGATTGAGATAGAGTCTGAAGCTGATGGAGCTATCTACGTAAGAATAGACAAAAAGAGAAAATTCCCCGCAACGGCATTACTACGAGCAATGGGTTATCATACAAACGAAATGATCTTGAAGGCTTTTGCAGGAGATTCATCTCTTGAAGAGGCAATCAAAGCATGTTTAGCAAAAGATGTTGCAAAAACATTAGATGAAGCTTATATAGAAATCTATAAACGTTTACGAGATGGTGACATGGCAACGGCAGACAATGCAAAAGAATTTATTGATTCTCTATTTACTGCAGAGAGATATGATCTTTCTCCTGTTGGACGATTCAGGTTCAATAAAAGATTTGAACAACCAATGGATGAAACAGAACTTGCTCGCCGAACTATTTCTAAAGAAGATTTAGCTATCGTCGTAAAAAATATAATTACTTTAAACAATACTCCAGGTGCGAAATCTGACGATATCGACCACTTGGGACAAAGAAGAGTTCGTTTTGTCGGAGAAATGCTTCAACAAAAGATTCGTACTGGTATGATGCAAATCAAGAGAAACATTCAAGACAGAATGTCTATTATTGATGTTGATACTGCAATGCCAATCCAGATCATAAACCAACGTCCACTTCAGGCTCGAATAAAAGAATTTTTCACAACAAACCAACTTTCACAGTTTATGGCGCAGGAAAACGTTCTTTATGAAATGGAACATTTGCGAACACTCTCAGCACTTGGTCCTGGGGGTCTTACTCGTGAGAGAGCAGGTCTTGAAGTTCGTGATGTGCATCCATCTCACTATGGTAGAGTTTGTCCTATTCATACACCGGAAGGTCCAAACATCGGTCTTATCCTTCACCTTTCTACTTATGCAAAGATTAACGATTTTGGAATAATTGAAACTCCTTACGTAAAAGTAAAAAACGGGAAGATAACAGGTGAAATAGTTTACTTGAATGCCCTTGAAGAGGAAAAGTATAACATCGCTCACTCTGGTATTCCTTATGATGAAAATGGAAAAATAACAGAAGACAAAGTCGAAGCAAGAGTGAAAACTCAGCCAGGTATGGTTTCAAAAGATGAAATTGATTTTATTGATGTTGCAGCAAACCAAGCATTCTCTCTAGCCACTTCAATGATTCCGTTCCTAGAACACAACGATGCGAACAGAGCACTCATGGGAAGTAATATGCAGAAACAAGCAGTTCCTTGCGTTAGCCCTGAAGCACCACTAGTAGCAACGGGGATAGAAGAACTTGCTGCTCGTGACTCCGGAAGATTGATAATAGCTACAGAAGATGGAGTTGTGTCATATCTAGACGCAAAGAAAATTGTAGTAAAAGGAAAAAATGAAAAAACTTATCCACTAGTTAATTTTTTGAGAAACAATAACTTTTCGGTATTTCATCAACGTCCAAATGTAAATCTTGGAGATAAAATTAAGAAAGGGGATGTGCTGGCTGATACGTCAAGTTCTGTTGGTGGTCAGATATCTCTAGGGCAAAATATTTTAGTTGCTTTTCTTTCTTGGAGTGGTTCAAACTACGAAGACGCTATAATAATTTCTGAGAAATTAGTAAAGAAAAGTAAATTCACTTCTGTCTATATTGAAGAATTTATTTGTACAGTTCGTGATACAAAACTCGGACCTGAAATAACTACTCGCGATATTCCAAACGTTGGAGAAATTAAACTTAAGGATTTGGATGAAGATGGCATCGTCCGAATCGGAGCAGAAGTTCGTGAAAATGATATTTTGGTTGGTAAAATTACACCAAAAGGTGAGACAGAACTCACTCCAGAAGAGAGACTCTTGAGATCAATCTTTGCGGAAAAAGCTCGAGACGTAAAAGATACATCTCTTCGAATGGAACACGGAAAGCGTGGACGTATCGTCGGTGTGAAAATTTTCTCACGAGACTTGGGTCATACACTAGAAGCAGGAATCATAAAAAAGATTGTTATTGAAGTTGCTCAAATTAGAAATATTTCAGTTGGTGATAAGCTTTCAGGACGACATGGGAACAAGGGAGTCATTTCAACTGTTCTTCCTGAAGAAGATATGCCATACATGGCAGATGGTACTCCGATAGATATTATTCTTTCACCACTTGGCGTTCCTTCTCGTATGAACTTGGGACAGATACTAGAGATGCATTTAGGAATGGCGGCAAATTCTCTAGGATATCAAGCTATAGTTCCAGCATTTCTAGGGGCAAAGAATGAAGAAATACAAGAAGAATTAGTAAAAGCAGGATTCCAGGAAAATGGAAAAATGAAACTTTTTGATGGACGAACTGGAGAGAGTTTCAATCAAGATGTTGCCGTTGGGTATATGTATATGTTGAAACTGCACCACATGGTGGAAGACAAAATACACATGCGTTCAATCGGTCCTTACTCTCTTATTACCCAGCAACCTCTCGGCGGAAAGGCTCAAGGTGGAGGACAGAGATTCGGAGAAATGGAAGTCTGGGCACTTGAAGGTTACGGAGCAGCTTATACACTACGAGAAATGTTAACAATAAAGTCTGACGATATACTTGGTCGTTCTCAGACGTTTGATTATATTATTAAAAACGAACCGATTAAGGCCCCAAATTCTCCTGCATCATTTAACGTAATGTTGAATTATCTAAGAGGACTTGCATTAGATGTGAAACTAGATAAGCGAGGGGCTAAAGATCTGGAAGTCGAAAATTAAAATTAATCAAAATAAACATATGAAAACTTTAAACACAACTGATTTCGACCAAATTACATTGAAGTTGGCATCTCCAGATCAAATAAAAGAATGGTCTTACGGGGAAGTCACAAAACCTGAAACGATAAATTATCGTACAGGTAGATCTGAGCGTGGAGGATTGTTTGACGAAAAGATTTTCGGCCCAGAAAAGGATTATGAATGTTATTGTGGAAAATACCGAAGAATTCGATATAAAGATATAATCTGTGAAAAATGTGGAGTCGAAGTTACTCGCTCTATTGTTCGTCGTGAGAGAATGGGCCACATTGAACTTTCTACTCCTGTTGCTCATATCTGGTTCCTTCGCGGTGTACCATCTCGAATGTCGGTATTGCTCAATATCTCCGTTTCAGATCTTGAAAAAGTAATTTACTTTGCTGGTTATATAATAACCAAAGTTCACGAGGAAGAAAAAGCAAATATCATTCAAGGTCTCGATAAGGAATTTAAATCAAAACTAAAAAATACTAATGACGACGAAACAAAAGAGAAATTAAAAGGGTTGCTTTCAAGTACAAAAAAAGAAATCGGGGAAATTTACGAAGGAAAGGTTTTGAACGAAACTTCTTTCCATCATTATTCTCTAAAGTATGGAACATGTTTTGAAGCAAATATTGGAGCAGAAGCTATCTATTCAATATTCAAAAACTTAGACTTAAATAAGTTAAAGGCTCACACAGAGACAATGCTTGAAAAGGCAAGTACTATTGAGAAAGATAAATTACAAAAGAGATTATCCCTAATCCGTTCAATGATATATGCAAATATCAGACCAGAATGGATGCTTTTGACGGTAATCCCGGTTATTCCTCCTGTGCTTCGTCCTATGGTGGCTCTTGATGGAGGACGACATGCTACAAGTGACTTGAATGACTTATATCGCCGAGTTATAAACCGAAATAATCGTTTGAAGAAATTGAAAGAAATAAATGCTCCAGACGTAATTCTCCGAAACGAAAAAAGAATTATTCAAGAAGCAGTAGATGCACTTATTGATAACTCAATTGCAAAACAAAACGATTCTGCTGCAATGAGTCAGTCACAAAAGCGTGCACTTAAATCATTGTCAGATAACTTGAAATCAAAACAAGGTTTGTTCCGTCAGAACTTGCTAGGAAAACGAGTAGACTATTCAGGACGCTCTGTTATCGTCGTCGGTCCACAACTCAAATTAAATCAGTGTGGTCTTCCAAAGCACATGGCTCTAGAATTATTCAGACCATTCGTAATTTCAAAAATTCTATTAGCTGAAATAGCATTTAATATTCGTGGAGCAAACAAACTTATCGAAGAGAGAACTCCAGAAGTTTGGGCAATGCTTGAAGAAGTTATTCAAGGCAAATATGTAATGCTAAACCGTGCACCAACTTTGCATAGACTTGGTATCCAGGCATTCAACCCAATTCTTATTGAAGGAAATGCTATTCAATTACATCCATTAGTTTGTCAGGCTTTCAACGCAGACTTCGATGGAGACCAGATGGCAGTATATGTTCCTCTTTCCGAGGAAGCTCAATGGGAGGCAAAAGAATTAATGGCTGCAAATAAAAATTTGCTCAAACCCCAAAATGGAGATCCTATCGTGCATCCTCGTATGGACATGGTTCTTGGGTGTTATTGGATGACCAAAAATATGGAAGGAGAAATGGGAGAGGGAAGATATTATGCAAGTCCAAACAATGCTGTAACTGCATACGAATATGGAATAGTATCTCTTCACGCAAAAATAAATGTTTTATCAACAGACAGTGTAAAGTATCGAAAATTTGATAGTGGAATTTTTACGACTACAGTTGGAAAAATTCTATTCAATAGTATTTTGCCAAATGACTTTCCTTATATTAGCGACGAGATGACACAAAAGAGAGTTTCCTCTTTAGTCGATGAACTTATCATGTCATATGGAGTCGATAAAACACCTGCTTTACTTGATAAGATCAAGGAATTTGGATTCAAATATTCTACGATTTCAGGTACGACTTGGGGCCTAGACAATGTTCGAGTTCCTACCGAAAAACCACAAATTATTGCAGATGCTAAAAAATTAGAAGAAGAAGTTACTTCTCAATGGAATGATGGTCTACTTTCTGCAGATGAAAAATATCAGAAGGTTATTGAAATCTGGACGCAAGCGAAAAAGGAATTAGAAAAAGTTCTACCAAAAACTCTTGATAAACATGGTTCTACTTACGACTTGTTTACTTCAGGTGCTAGAGGAACAATGACAAGTTTGATCCAAATGACAGGGATGAAAGGTCTTATTCAGAATAACCAAGGTAAAACAATCGAATTCCCGGTTATTCCTTGTTATCATGAAGGTCTTTCTCCGATTGAATACTTCACTACTACTCACGGAGCAAGAAAGGGTGCTTCAGATACTGCACTTAACACTGCAAAGGCAGGATATCTAACTCGTAGACTCGTTGATGTTTCCCAGGATGTTGCAATAACAGAAGAAGATTGCGGAACCAAAGAAGGAAAAATGGTAAAGAGAGAAAATATTTCTGGAATAGAAATACCATTATCGAAAAATATTCGTGGAAGAGTTCTCGCTGCAGATCTAAAAGATAAAGATGGAAATGTTGTTTACAAAAAAGGATTCTTGGTTACAAAAGAAGAAGCTTACAATATTGAAGGTGCTGGTTTTACTGAAGTATTTGTACGTTCTCCGTTAACTTGTAAAACAGTTCACGGAATTTGTCAGATGTGTTATGGATTAGACCTCGGAAGAAATCATTTAGTTGATCTTGGAGAAGCAGTTGGTATAATCGCAGCTCAAGCTATTGGTGAACCAGGAACACAGCTTACTCTTCGAACTTTCCACGCCGGAGGAGTCGCAGGAACAGATATTACCACAGGTTTGCCTCGTGTTGAAGAAATTTTCGAGAGGAGAATTCCAAAGAATCCAGCTATCGTATCGCAAACCGATGGAGAAGTTTTTGAAATAAAAGATAAAGATGGAAAAGAAAAGATAATCAAAGTTCTGTCCGATTCAAAAGTAGATGGAAAACCAAATGAAATAGAATACCTTGCTCCTTTCCGAAGAATTCCAATTGTAAAAGTAGGTGACAAAGTAAAAAAGGGAGACCTATTGACTGATGGATCAGCTGATATTGCAGAAATTTTCAAGTATGGAAGCAAAGAAATGGTTGAAGAATACATTATTAGAGAAATCAACAAGGTTTACGAACTTCAAAGTGCTTCTATTTCTAGAAAGCACATTGAAATAATAGTTCGCCAAATGTTCTCACGTAGAAAGATAAAAGATTCAGGTGAAACAAATTTCTCAAATGGTGACATCGTTGAAAATACTGCATTTATAGAAGAAAATATGAGAGTTGCAAAGATTAGTGGTAAAGAAGCAAAAGCTGAAACAATCGCTCTAGGTATAACCGAAGTATCTCTTCGAACAAAGAGTTGGCTATCTGCTGCTTCATTCCAAAATACAAACAGAGTTCTTATAGAAAATGCTATTAAGGGCGGTGTTGACTCACTCCGTGGATTGAAGGAAAATGTAATTATCGGACGACTCATTCCAGCAGGAACTGGATTTAAAAATAGGAAAATTTTTCCTGAAGAATAAAAAATCATGAACTCTCCCGTTCAACAAATTAAGGAGAGGCTGTCAATCGAAGAAGTAGTCTCTTCATACATAAAGCTAGAAAAAGCAGGCGCAAACTTTAAGGCCAAGTGTCCATTTCATAATGAAAAGACACCATCCTTTTTCATATCGCCAGATCGGGGGAGTTATTATTGTTTTGGCTGTGCAGCAAAAGGGGACATATTTACATTCATTGAAGAATTCGAAGGCTTGGATTTTAAAGGTGCGTTGAAAATTCTTGCAGAGCGTGCGGGTGTATCACTTACAGAATTTAGTAAAGAAAAAGAAGGTGAGAAAGAAAGACTATATAGAGCAATGGAAGAATCGGCTAGATTTTTTGAGAAAAATTTGACTGGGAATAAAGATGCACTTGAATACTTAAAAAAAAGAGGGTTGGAAGAAAAAACAATAAAAGATTTCAGAATAGGTTTTATTAAAGCTGATTGGAGGGAATTGTATAATTATCTAAGAAGTAAAAATTTTACTGATGTTGAAATCGAGAAAGCAGGATTAGCTAAAAAAACAGAAAAGGGATATTACGATAGATTTCGAGGAAGGATAATGTTTCCGATTTCAGACTCTAGTGGGCGTGTCATTGCTTTTTCTGGTAGGCTTTTTGTTGACGATGGAAAATCTGCAAAATATTTAAATTCTCCAGAGACTCCGATATTTAGCAAATCCTCAGTTCTCTATGGGCTTGATAAAGCTAAAGAATCAATCAGGAAAAATAATTTTTCGATTTTGGTTGAAGGGCAAATGGATCTGACTCTTTCACATCAAGCAGGATTTCGAAATACGGTAGCGACTTCCGGAACTGCACTTTCAGATTCTACTGTTTCAAAAGAAAACGTCGTTTCAAATCTTGGATTACTTCGTCGTTTGTCTTCGAATATAGTACTTGCTTTCGATGCAGATAAGGCTGGTTTTAATGCTGCAAATAGAGCAGCAAAAATCGCTCTTTCTTTTGGAATGGATGTAAAAGTTGTTTCTATGCCTGAAGGCGTTGACCCTGCCGATATGGTTTCAAAAAACGGGGTAGATGCATGGCGTGGTGCTATACGAAACGCCAAGCACATAATAGAGTTTTTATTAGATAGAGTTCTAGGGAACTATAAAGACGATACGCGTAAAGCAAAGAGAGAAATATATGAAAAAGTATTGCCTTATGTTGATGCTCTAGATCGCTCTATTGAAAAGTCAGAATTTTTAAAGAAAATAAGTGATAAAACTGGGATAGATATGAATTTTCTTGTTGAAGATTTGGCAAAGATCGAAAAGGAATCAAGGGAAGAAAAGAAAGAAATAGAAAAAGTAAAAGAAGAAGAGGCAAAAGTTTACAGAAAAGATTATATTGAGCGAAGACTGATGGGGGTAATTTTTTGGCAGAAAAATCTTACAGATTCCGGACATCCAACTTCTGAAATTAATATAGAGGAAATAATGAAGGAATTTACGGGAACTTTAGAAACAGATGAAGACAAATTATTGGAAAAGTTTAAGGATTCTAAAGAAGATTTAATTTTTGAAGCTGAAGTTTTCTATGCAGGAGACATTGATTTAAAAAATGACGTAGAAGAGTTGCTAGTAAATTTTAAAGAGGAATATTTAAAAGAGAAACTTTTTAAAAAAATGCAAGAATTAAGAAGTTCTGAAGAAGAAAAAAATGTCACAAAATCAAACTCCATTTTAAAAGATATTAGTGATATAAATAAAAAGATACAAGATATTAAAAATAATCGTTTGAAGTCGAATTATTAGAATAATTTTATAACAGAATGAAGAAAAAAATAAAAGCAAAAAAGAAAATAGTGAAGGCAAAAAAACCTAAGAAGGTTATAAAAAAAGTAAAAAAGGTTGCGAAGAAAGTAAAAAAGGTTGTTGCCAAAGGGATGCCAGTCAAAAAACTTTCAGCTTCTGAAAAAAAGAGAGATGAGCTAGAACGACTTTCAAATGAACTTATACAAAAGGGTCATAAAAGAGGATTTATAACTTATGATGAAATTCTAAAGACCTTCCCTGATATTGAAAATAATATCTTATTTTTAGATGAACTATATGAAAAGTTTGCTGTGGCTGGGATCGACGTACTTGAAGGAGGAAATTTATTGAACTTAGATATAGATATAAATGCGGATATAAATAAGTCCACGATGCATGATTCTATCCAAATGTATTTGAAGGAGATAGGTCAGTATCCACTTATTCATGCAAGTGAAGAAAAAGATTTAGCAAAGAGAATCGAAAAAGGAGACATTGAGGCAAAGAATTTATTGGCTCGGGCCAACCTTCGTCTTGTTGTTTCTATTGCCAAGAAATACGTTGGACGAAGTGCAAATCTAACACTGCTGGACTTGATTCAAGAGGGGAATTTAGGCTTATTTAAGGCTGTGGAGAAGTTTGATTGGACAAAGGGGTACAAGTTTTCCACATATGCTACTTGGTGGATAAGGCAGTCGATAACTCGTGCACTTGCTGATCAATCTAGAACTATACGTATTCCAGTACACATGGTTGAAACAATTTCAAAATATAAACAAACACACCGAAGACTTAGTCAGGATTTAGGCCGCGAGCCTCTTGCTGAGGAGATAGCTACTGAAATGGGTGTGCCAGTTGAAAAAATTCATGTGATTGAAAATATTTCTCAAGAGACTATATCACTAGAACAGCCAGTTGGTGATGACGACGATAAATCAACGCTTGAGAACTTTATTCCCGATGACAAGATTTTACGCCCAGATCAAGAATCATCTCGCAGAATTCTTTCAGATCAGATTCGTTCTGTACTTGATGAACTTAATCCAAAAGAAAGAAAAATTTTAGAAATGCGTTATGGGCTTGTAGACGGTATTCAACATACTCTTGAGAGAGTAGGGGAAGAATTTGGCGTCACTCGTGAGCGTATCCGTCAGATCGAAGCAAAGGTGCACGAAAAACTTCGTCAACATGAAAAAATCGCTCGTTTGAAAAACTACTTCGACTAAATTAAAAATCCCCCATTCGGGGGATTTTTAATTAAAGATTATTTTAATTTAAGTGCTTGTGCGTATGTTTTGAGGTTTAAGTTTGAGAAGTTTCCTTGATTTTCACCTTTTTGATGAGTAAATAGGTAATCATGATATTCCCAGAACTTTCCTTGATCAGCGGCACACCTTGCAGCTTCGGCAGCTTTCAGTGATTCGTCTCCGAGAAATGCGAAATCTCTACTGACTAATTTTACTTTTCCAGCTTTTATGTAATCAGCGAGTACTGTTTGTTCGGTGTCTTTAAAGAATTTTCCACAGAATGGGCATTGAAAATCTACATACAATACTATTGTTACAGGTGCGTTTGTGTCACCAGTAATAAAATCAGACGAAGAAACAGGGTCTAATTTTATAGGTATTTCTTTCGTGGTGGTTGTGCTTAATGCCTTATCAATCTTACTGGTCGTCAAAGTAGCAGGCTCAGCTCCGTCTATCGTTGCTACAACCTTATTGTCTTTAAGGATGAAACCTTTTGGTGTACCTTGAACTCCTGCTTTTCCACCATTGGTAGTTGAGTTAGTCACTGCCTGAGCGTATTTCCCAGAATCTAAACAAGCGCTAAACAAAGGCATTCCCTTGGTTAGTTTAGCCTCTGCTTTTATTGGGTCGGCTGGTAATGTTGAACCTGATGAACCCTTTAATAATATTGCTCCAGCAACTATTAACCCCGCGATTATTATTGCTCCTGCTATCTGGCTTTGATTTTTAACTTTTTCCATATTTTAAGATATTAATTATTTATAATGACCTTTATTGTAGCATTTTTTTTGTATATGGTATACTTATAATACTAAGGTCATTTATTATTAATTAATTTATTTTGTCTTTAATTAACAGGCAAAGTCAAAAAATATTATGATGTGTAAAGGATGTGGTTCAAAAGGGGGATGCGTAATGCATGTAATTGTTAAGATTTTAGTAATAGTTGGAGGTATCAATTGGGGTATCTTTGGTCTAGGGATGCTTATGCAAAAAGATTGGAACGTTGTTCATATGCTTCTAGGTTTCTCACCTATGATTGAAGGTATAGTTTACCTATTAGTAGGTATTGCCGCAGTCATGATGATATTTGGTTGCAAGTGTCACAAGTGTGCAGTTCCTGCAGAAGGAGCTCCAACGACACAGGCATAATCTCAATTTTCAGCTTAAAAATATAGTTTTTACAAACCCTCTGCAAGTAAGCGGAGGGTTTGTTTTTTAGTGTTTTTAATGGTATAATCACTGGTAACTGAGTATGAACTCATTTTCAAATATCATTTTTTACATATTGACCTTTTTATCTGTTTACGTGCAGGTTTTTTTTCTAATTACATTTTTTGAGAAGAAAAACAAAATTCTTGTCCGAAAAGGGTCAATCGATTTAGATGAATATCACGGGGTAACAGTAATTGTCCCTTGTTATAACGAGGCACAAACAATACAGGGTACTATAAGTTCGCTACTTGATTTGGATTATCCAAAGGATAAATTAAATTTAATTATTGTCGATGATGGGAGCAGGGACAATACTTGGGAAGTAATAAAAGAATTTGAAAAATATCCCAATGTTAAAGTTTTACATAAAGAAAATGGTGGTAAATATACAGCGCTTAATCTCGGGCTCAAATATACTGAAACACCATTTGTGGGATGCCTAGATTCAGATTCTTTTGTTGATTCACAGGCCTTAAAGCGAATAATGACTTATTTCTTAGATAAAGATACTATGGCCGTCGCACCTTCTGTCGTTGTAGATAAACCAAAAAATATTCTCCAGGGTGCCCAAAAAGCAGAATATGATATGGCAATCTACAATAAAAAAATGCTAGCTTTTTTGGGAGGCATTCACGTTACTCCAGGGCCATTTTCTATTTTTAGAAAAAAAGTTTTTGAGGACCTAGGCCCCTATCGGCATGCTCACAATACGGAGGATCAAGAAATAGCATTACGAATGCAAAAAAATCATTACAAAATTGAGCACTGTCCCGATGCTTATGTTTACACGATTGCTCCAAATTCAGTAAAAAAACTATATAGGCAAAGGCTCCGATGGATATATGGTTTTATAAGGAATGTTATTGATTATCGAAAACTTTTATTTAGAAAAGAATATGGAACTGTCGCTTTTTTTACTTTGCCATCGGGGATTATTTCTGTGCTGTCAGTAATTTTTTTATTCGGAATGGTTATTTCAAATATAATTCATTTTATTCTTAAAAAAATTGCCCAGATAAATACGGTAGGAATAAATCATACAACCAGTCAAAGTCTTAATTTTGATTTCTTCTTCTTTGACACTAAAGCTATATTCTTTGTTTCAATAATTTTGTATACTTCAGTTGTGGTAGCTCTTTTATTAGGAAGAAGAATGCTAGAAGGGAAAATACGTTTTTCTTTTGATATTCTTTATTTTATGATTATTTATAGTGTATTAGCGCCATTTTGGCTACTCAAGGCAATATTTAATGCCTTAAGGTCTAGAGAGTCTAGTTGGACACTCGAGAGAGAAGTTAAAATAGCAAAAAAACAAAATGCAACAACAATCTGATTGGAAAAGATATGTAATAGTTTTTTTTATAACATTGGCTTTGTTTTTAACAGCCATATATCTGAGTGACTATTTTGGAAATAAAAAAGTTGCAGAACTAAAATCAATCCAAGATAATATTTCTATCGATATACTTTCATCTGAAACTCAATTCTCACTTCTTTCTGAGCTTTCCTGTAAAAATGTTTCTGATTCAGTACTTGCTGGGGAGCTCGCTGATCTAGGACACAAGCTCGAGTGGGGAGAGAAGAATATTGATTCATCGGGAGAGCTCACTTATCTAAGAAAATATTATTCATTACTTGAAATCAAGGATTATATCTTAATGAAGAAAGTTTCTGCGCGCTGTGGCAAGAAAGCTGCTTTTATTTTATATTTCTATACGACCGCTGCAAATTGTAGTGAATGTGAAAACGAAAGCCTAGTTCTCTCAACTTTGAGAGACAAATATCCAGAACTTCGAGTTTATTCATTTGATTACACTACCGATCTTTCTGCAGTAAAGGCAATGCTTGATATTTATAAAATTCAAGACACAAAACTGCCAGCTCTGGTAATAGATGACAATTTACTTACTGGTTTCCAGACAATAGATACAGTGGAAGCTAGAATAAAGCAATCATTTAAATTGCAAACTCCAAAACCTGCGACAACTACAAAAAAGACGACTAATTAATAAAGATAAAAAAGCTCCCTAGCGGAGCTTTTTTATGCTAGAGCCACCTCTCAGATTCGAACTGAGGACCTTCGCTTTACAAAAGCGTTGCTCTACCAACTGAGCTAAGGTGGCTTATTTATTTATCGAATTCTACCAGAACAATCTATTAAAAGCTACTCTATTCCTTCTTCTTCCTTAATTTTGTGCTTTATCTCTCTGATTTTGTGTTTATAATCCGAAACCATTCTAAGGAAACTAGAAACCTCTTTTTCTTGTGGGTCTGTATGTTTTTTTGATAGATTGTTTACAAAATTTTTCAATTTACCTTTTGTTTCATTAAGTTTATTCTTTAAAAGATGTTTTGATTTAATAGAAAAACGAAGGGTAGTGATCAGCAACAAGAAGCCATATTTCTTCATATGCTTTGTTGTCGTATGTTTTAATCCGTTCAGGTCAAAATACTCTAATGTTATTTCTTCTATGTATTGGTTGCTATCTATCAACATTAATTTTCTTCCAATCATTAAGATTATCCCCGCGAGTGATATGAAAAATAATATTAAGAAAAAATACATATAAAATAATTTATATTGAATAACGTTTTACTTCTTTTATCTTTGCTTTTCCTTTTTCAAGTAAGGTTCCTACTGTTTCATCGCCATTCTTAATGAAAGGCTGGTCAAGTAATGTTTTTTCTTTAAAATAAGTTCCCAATTTACCTTCCAACATTTTTTTCTTTATTTCCTCAGGTTTATTTATTGAAGCAACTTCTTTTTGAAAAATTTCCATCATGGTATTTTTTATTTCAGCTGAGATATCATCTTTAGTGATATATTCTGGTTTCATTGCAGTTATGTGCATTGCAACATCTTTTGCGAGGTCTTTATTTCCACCTTCCAAACTTACTATAACAGCAGATTTATTATTATGAATATAATTTCCCAATACTGTGCCCGTTACTTCATACGCATCACCGAGTTGGATATTTTCTCCAGTTTTTTGGATTATCGGATCGATCATTTCCTTTGCTGCACTTTTCATTTTTTCTATGCCTTGATTGAAAGCTATGTCGGTCAACTTTGTAAGTAGAGCAACGAAGTCTTCATTTTTAGAAACGAAATCAGTCTCGCAGTGTAATGCTACCATTACAACTTTATTATCAGAAGATTTTATCATTACGGCGCCATCTTTTGCGTTGCGGTCTGCTTTTTTTAGCGCTATATCAGAACTAGTTTTTTTTAATATTGCTAATGCTTTATTCATGTCGCCGTCTGCTTCCGTGAGAGCATTTTTGCATTGCATTACTGAAATGCCAGTAGCATCTCTAAGTTCCTTTATTAACTCGGTAGTTATTTGTGTTGACATATTTTATTTTTTTACGCCTCTTTAGTAGGAATGGACATCATTCCAGCTTTGTAGGCATTAGATATTGATGTTGTAAATAATTTAATTGACGGGATTCCAGCATCATTACCAACGATAGGGTAATCAATGCCTTTCATATTTGAGTCAGAATTTATAAGGGCGATAACCGGAACATCTGACTTTCGAGCCTCAGTAGCAGCTATGTGCTCAGCTCGAGCATCTACTATAAAGATTGCATCTGGTATTTTCTTTACACCAACCAATCCAGAGTAATATCGGGACAATTTTTCCATTTTTTTAGCCATAACAACACGCTCTTTCTTTGTGTATTTTTCAAGACCACCTTCTTTGTCTTCTTTTCTGTAATTTTCAAGTTCAGCAATTCTTTTTTTGATTTCTCCGAAATTACTAAGTGTGCCACCGATCCATCTTTCATTTACGTATGGCATATTTAAAGACAAGGCGACACTTTTTATTGTTTCTTTTGCTTCTGGCTTAGTGCCGACAAAAAGAACAATTTTATTCTTTGAACCTAGTGTTTTTACAAACTCGGATGCTCGCTTTAGCATCTCAGCTGTTTTTTCTAGGTCAATAATATCTCCCTTATTCTTTGTTGTGTAGATAAAAGAAGAAACTGAAGGGTGCCTTCTGGTCTTTGAATAGCCATATTGCGCTCCAGCCTCAAACATTTTCTCTACTGTTATATCTGTCGTTTCTATTTTTTGCATACGGCTCATTCTAGCAGAAACGAACGATTTTTGCAAATGTTTTTATTAGATATTTTATGCTTTGACGGAAAGGTTATTTCGAGCTAATATGGTCATATGAGACAATCAAAACTTTTTACAAAAACCAAAAAAGAGGCTCCTGCAGATGAAGTATCTAAAAATGCAGAGCTATTGATTCGTGGAGGGTTTATTCATAAGGAAATGGCGGGGGTTTATAGTTTTTTACCACTTGGTTTGCGTGTCTTAAATAAAATAGAGGGCATAATCAGAGACGAGATGGATAAGATCGGAGGAACAGAGATGAGGACAGCAGTGCTACAAAGTAAAGAAATTTGGGAAAAATCAAACAGATGGGATGATGAAGTAGTCGATAATTGGTTTAAAACTAAATTAAAAAGTGGTGGAGAAATCGGTTTGTCGTTTACAAACGAAGAAGCTTATTCAAATATTCTAAAACAATATGTTAGTTCATATAAAGATTTGCCTATTTATCCTTATGATTTTAAAAGCATTTTTAGAAATGAAACAAGAAGCAAGTCTGGCATCATGAGAGGGAGAGAGTTCTACTGGAAGGCACTCTATTCTTTTTCAAAGAGCGAAGAAGAACATAATGATTTTTATGAAAAAATAAAAACTGCTTATCAAAATATTTTTAAGCGTGCAGGTATTGGACATCTCACGTATTTAACATTTGCTTCAGGTGGAAGTTTCTCGAAATTTTCTCATGAGTTCCAAACAATAATACCCGTAGGAGAAGACCTAATATATTTAGATGAAAATTCTGGTATTGCAATAAATAAAGAGGTTTACAATGACGAAACTATTACCAGTCTTGGTCTTAACAAAGAAAAGCTAGTAGAGAGAAGGGCAGTGGAAGTAGGAAATATTTTTTCACTTGGAACAAGGTTCTCAGAACCATTTGACCTCAAATATAAAAGTGAAAATGGAGAGGAAAAATTGGCAATAATGGGTAGTTATGGCATTGGCTTGGGCCGTCTTATGGGGACCGTTGTAGAGGCGTTGTCAGACGACAAGGGGATAATCTGGCCTGAAACCATTGCTCCATATCAAGTTCAATTACTTTTACTAGGAGAAGAAGAGTCTGTAATTAAAGAAGCAGAAAAAGTCTATGAAAAACTAGAAAAAAATGGAGTCGAAGTTTTATTTGACGATCGTGTTGGGATGACTGCAGGAGAAAAATTTGCTGATGCAGATCTTTTAGGTATTCCGTATCGTGCAGTGGTTTCTGCAAGAAGTATTAAAGAAAACGGAATTGAATTAAAGAAGAGAACAGAAGAGAAAGGGAAAATCGTAACCATAGATGAACTGATTAATATTCTAAAAAACAACAATTAATTTAATGTTTGATAAATTTTACAAATTATTTTCGAATGAAATAGGAATAGACCTGGGTACTTCAAACACTCTTGTTTATTTGAAAGGTCACGGAATTGTGATAAATGAACCATCTGTTGTTGCCGTAAACATAAAGACCAATCAAATACTTGCCGTTGGAGCAAAAGCAAAAGAAATGTTGGGACGAACACCAGGGCATATCAGAGCTGTTCGTCCGCTTGTCGATGGAGTTATTTCTGATTTTGAAGTCACAGAAGAGATGCTTTCCTATCTAATAGGGAAGGCTGACAAGATGGTTAAAAAAATGGTTCGGCCAAGAGTTGTTATTGGTGTTCCTTCTGGTACTACAAATGTTGAGACGAGAGCAGTTTATGATGCTGCACGTTCAGCTGGGGCTCGAGAAGTGTTTCTTGTTGAAGAGCCGATGGCTGCTGCGATAGGAGTGCGACTCCCTATAAATGATCCTATGGGTTCTATGATTATCGACATAGGAGGTGGAACTACGGACGTGGCAGTTATATCGCTTGGGGGAATAGTTAGATCTAGAAATTTAAAAATTGCTGGAGACAGATTCAATAATGACATTATCACTTATATGCGTGATGAATTTAAAATTCTTGTCGGTGAAAGAACTGCGGAACTTGTAAAAATTGCAATTGGTTCTGTTATCCCAGGTGAATATATGGAGATAGAAGTTCGCGGAAGAGATATTTTAACTGGGTTACCTCGAGAAGTTGTCGTAACTGATTCCGATGTTCGTGAGGCATTTTCAGCTTCAGTAAAAGAGCTTGTAGAAGGAGTAAAAGATGTACTTGAAACAACTCCTCCGGAAATATTATCTGACATTATGCACAACGGTATCATGCTTTCAGGTGGTGGAGCATTACTTCTCGGTCTCGATAAATTGCTGCAGAATGTACTTAGGATTCCTATATATGTAGTAGATGATCCACTTTCAGCTGTAGCTCGCGGGACAGGGGTAATATTAGACGACCTAGAGTCTTATAAAGAAGTTTTGATACGCAATCAAGATGAGTTACCTCCTAGATAAAAAAATAAAAAGAAAAAAACTTTCACATATTGCGCTTGGCGTAGTGCTTTTAATTTTGCTGTTTTATTTTGGCAAGCCAGTGGCACGGGGTTTTTCATATGTGGCGGTAGCGGTATTTAAGCCAGTCCTCATTGTTGGACAGGGGGTTGGTAGAGGTTTTTCAAATATTGGAACCTTTTTTGCTTCCAAAAAATCTCTTACACTTGAAAATGAAAATTTAAAACTACAAATATCACAGAGTGAAGCAGATAGAGCAAATTATTCTTCAGTAGTGGATGAAAATATTCAGTTAAAGGAAATTTTAGGGCGAAAGAAAGAGAATCAGAATTTTATTGTGTCAGCTATTTTATCTAAACCAAACAAATCACCATATGATACTCTTGTCATTGATGTGGGAACAAACAAGGGAGCGATAATAAATCAAAGAGTTTTTGCCCTTGGGAATATCCCCGTGGGAAGAATCGTTGAAACTTATCCGAATTCTTCGAAAGTTTTGATGTATTCAAATCCAGGAGAGAAAACTCAAATTGTGATAACTGGTAAAAATACGTACCTCGATGCTATCGGAAGAGGAGGGGGAAATTTCGAAATAGTTTTGCCAAAAGATTTTACTTTAGAAAATGGCACAGAGGCAGTGTTGCCAGGTGTTACTTCATATGTGTTAGGTACTGTTGTAAAAACAATTTCTGACCCACGTGATGCATTTATAAAAGCACTTCTTGTAAGCCCAGTAAATATTCAAAGTCAAAAGTTTGTGGAAGTGGAAAGGTAAAATGAAATCAGAAACCAAAATTTGTCAAAATTGTAAAATGGAATTCGTAATCAATTCTGAAGATTTTAATTTTTATGAAAAGATAAAAGTTCCACCGCCGACGTTTTGTCCGGAATGTAGATTACAAAGAAAACAGGCTTGGAGAAATGAAAGAACTCTATATAAAAGAAAATGTGATGGTGTGGGTCACGAAGAAATGCTTATTTCAATGTTTCCGCCAGAATTTAAAACCCCAGTCTATGATCAGAAATATTGGCATGGAGATGATTGGGATGCTACAGAATTTGGTGTAGATTATAATTTTTCAGTAAATTTTTTCAAACAAGTGAACGAGCTAATTTTGTCCGTACCAACTCCTGCGCTAGTAAATATAAAAGATATAAAAAGTGATTATTGCAATTTTACCTATCAAACAAAAAATTGCTATTTGAATTTTGCGAGTGACCTAAATGAAGATTCTGCCTATTTATATCATTCTATAGAAAATAGAAGATGCTTTGATATGCTTGGTTCGCGTAAAAATGAGAATTGCTATAGTTTAATCGATTGTGAAAAATGTTATGAGAGTAGTAATCTTATGCTCGCAGAAGAATGTATAAATTCCAATTATTGCTATGATTGTCGAAATTGCCAGAACTGTATTGGTTGTGTTGGTTTAAGAAATGTTAAATATTATATTTTTAATAAAAAATACAGAGAAGAAGAATATAAAAATAAATTAAATAGTTTAAAATTGGGAACACCGGGCGGGAACAGCGAAGTTGTAAAGGAATTCTATAAGCTATTTAAAAATCATCCAAGAAAGTTTTCTAATTCAAGGCATACAGTAAAATCAAAAGGAGACTATTTAAGTCATGTTAAAAATTGTACAGACTGTTTTGATGTTGAAGGGCCTGCAGAAGATTTGCGTTATGTTGTCTATGGAGTTACAAATTTAAAAAATATGTACGATAGTTATGCTACTGGCATGAACATAGAAAATAGCTATGATATTTTTGATGCAGGGGACAACATGTATGACGTTGCTTTTACTGGAAACGCATGGAATAGTTTTTCATGTAGATATTGTTATTTTATAAAAAATTGTTCAAACTGTTTCGCCTGCATCGGTCTCCGTAACAAACAATACTGTATCCTAAACAAACAATACGAGAAGGGTGAATACGAAGAACTAGTACCAAAGATCATAAAGCACATGAACGATATGCCCTACATAGATGCTAAAG